>OGGR01000005.1_pt1 | contig 254564 bp, 229 predicted proteins | sample 1571321 | NCBI WGS metagenome assembly OGGR01 (sample SAMEA2582048, study PRJEB24529) | metagenome | biome: Human gut stool | place: China | collected 2011 | reverse complement strand
AATCTGACGGCTCTGCCTTCGAAGGTTCGAATCCTTCTCCCTCCACCATCATTCAAGAAAACCCGGCCTAGCGCCGGGTTTTCGCTTTCTGCTATCCCCCTCACACTTTTTCGGCATTGTCAGATCTGACAGTTGCAATTGCATCCCATCTTGCTCATCGTGGCATCATCGACATCAGAGTGTTCACATCATGTTTGAAGTCTGGGACGAGCATGGTCACGCCACCGGTCTGACACTGCAGGCGCTCAAAGTCAGAATAAGCAACGACTATCAGGGCGATCTGATGGTGCGCTACAGCAACAAGCTGGGACTCCCCACGACCCTCTTTCTGACCATCCATCAGGGCGTTGCCTATCAACGCTTCAAAGCGGGCTCGCCAAAACTGGATTGGGAATGGCTGGCCACCGCAGGCAATGGCCACAGCCCCCGCAATTTTATGAGCGAACAGTTCCCCTTACTCCAGCTCTCCCTCGATAACTGAGTGTCCCTCTCTTTCGCTCAATAACGTCAATTCATCGATGATTTGCTGTAATTGGGCACGAAACCTTGTTAGCTCATCAGTACAAGCTGGCGATCCAAACTGGCGGATTTTTTCTTCCAATTGCCATGCCTGCTCAGCCAGCTGCGGCGCCATCATCATACTGATGGTTCCCGCCTGACGATGTACCCAATTGGCCAATCCATTGTCATCAAGTGGCTCCTGTGCCATCGACTGTTCAAGCTCCTGGCGAAAAAGCGGAAACATCTGCCGCAACTTGTCACCTTGCCCAAAGAATGCCGCCATGGCCGCGACATCAATCAAGGTTGGCGCGGGTAAGATTTGCCACTTCTGCAACATCTGACGCAGAGCATCCTGCAGCACCGGCTTGCCCAACAGATCGTCCATGCCAGCGGCAAAACAGCGCGTAGCCTGTTCCGGCAACACATTGGCCGTCATGGCGATGATCAGCAGCCGCTCGCCTGTTTCTGCAGCCCGTATCCTGCGCGTGAACTCATAACCATCCATCACCGGCATCTGGCAGTCACAGAGCACCAGATCATAGGGATGCTGCGCAACCATCTCGAGGGCCTGCTGGCCGTGCTCTGCCAGATCACAACTCAGCTCAAGCTGCCTGAGCTGGCGTATCACTAACGACTGGTTGAGGGGATTATCTTCCACCAGCAATACCCGATAGGGCAGCATCGGCGCGCTCTGTGCGCTCTTTCGCATCGATTGCGGTGCAGGATCATCGTTCAAGCCCAGCTGGCGATAACAGACTTCCCGCACCGCATGCCAGGTCATGGGGTTGCTGTTGAGCAGATAACGCCCCTCATCACAGCGATAGCCGAGGGGGGTCGCCAGCGGCAGCACCCGGATGCTCCCCTCAGCCGCCAGCTCATGGTCACTGAAACACAACCGGGCATCACCAGACTGCGACGTTCGCATCACCCCCAGTGCATCGAGATGCAACAGCAGGGTGTGGCACAGCTTATCGTCATGGAGATCGATATGGGCTTGCACGCCATTGAGACGGAGATCCGGCTCTCGCTGTGCCAGCACTGGCAACGTAACCGTCAGGGTGATGAAAGTGCCTAGCCCAGGGGCACTCTCCAGCCGGATCTCGCCACCCATCAAGGTGGCCAGGGTCTGGCAAATACTCAGGCCCAAGCCGGTACCACCATAACTGCGGGTGGTGGAGCGCTCTGCCTGTTCAAAGGCATTGAAGATCCGGCCAAGCGCTTCGGCGCTCATGCCGATGCCGCTGTCGCGCACACCGAAGCACAATTGCTGTTGCCCCTCCCCCTGCGACAGCAGTTGCACCGAGATCTCGATAAAGCCCCGCTCGGTAAATTTGATGGCATTGCTGACAAAGTTGAAGAGGATCTGGCGCAGACGCAGCGCATCACCACTTACCCGAGCCGCCACACCGGCATCCGACCAGAGATAGACGCGCAACCCCTTGCGATGTACTTCGCTCACCGTCATGGTCAGCACGCCATCAAGCAGCTCCCGGACAAGAAACGGCGCTTCTTCGAGTTGCATCTTGCCCGCTTCCAGCTTGGCGAAGTCGAGCACGTTGTCGATCAGCGCATGCAACCCCTGGGCACCGCGGTTGATAACCTCCACCATCTGGCGCTGATCCTGAGTCAATTCGGTAAAAGTGAGCTGTTCCGCCATACCGATAATGCCATTCATAGGCGTGCGAATTTCGTGGCTCATGGTGGCCAGAAACTCCCCTTTCTGGGTGGCGGCAGACTCCGCCTTGGTCTTGGCTCTGGCCAATGCAGCCTCAACCTGATGACGACGGACTATCTCCTGACGCAGCCGCCAGTAAGCCACCGACAGCACCAGAATAAAGAGCGTGATCGCCACCCCGGCTGGCAGCAGGGTGCGCACCAGTTTCGCTCTGGGGATACCTTCGCTGTAATTGAGCGCCAGCCAGCTGTTGCGGATCTGGCGCTGCTCCTTGTCGCTCATGCTGGCAAGCACCCGGTTGACCAGGGGCAGCAAGGGGAAGTAAGGCTCACGTACCGCAACGGCCAACTCATCCTTGAAGGGGGTGGGCGCGGCAATATGAAGTCGGTCATCAAACTGCTCGGTGATAAGACGGGAGACCACCACCAGATTGCCGATATAGGCATCCCCCTCCCCTGCGGCGACACGGGTGAGCCCCTCGCTGGCGCTCTTGGTCGTGATCAGTTTAAGGTCAGGCACCATTGTCCTCAGCTGGGGGATCAGCATACTGTCGGTCAGCAACAGCTTTTTGCCAGCCAGATCAGAGAGATCCCCGATCGGAATACTACCGCGCGCCGTCACCAGCACCATCGGGAATGATGCAAAGGGCTCGCTGGCATGCCAACCCACCAACCGCTCAATGATGCGGGTGGGTAATACCGCCAGATCCACATCGTGATGCAGCAGCAACTGCTGCAGATCGGGCCAGCTCTGTACAGGGACGCTGCTGTATGCCAGCCCCAGCTTCTCTTGCAACACGTTCAGATAATCCGCTATCAAGCCGACCGAATTGCCATCCTCATCGTGATAGGAGAAGGGCACCCAGCCAGGGATCAACCCCAGCTTGAGTGGCGGCAACGTCGAGAGCCAGCCACGCTCATCAGGACGCAGCAAGAAATTGCTGTGCCCCATGAAATTGGGCTCCAGACTTTCCCCCAACCAGCGTTTCTCCAGTTCACTGCGCGCCTCGACCGTCAGCGCCTGAATCGCCGTATCAAGCCGGATAGCAAGAGTGTGTTTCCGGCTGGCAATGCCAAGGTGAAGGGTCTCCATCAACAAGGGTGACTGGGCTACCACGGCCAACTCCGGGTGACGCTCGATAAACAGATTGGCCACATGGAGATTGCCGATATAGGCATCTGCCCGACCTTGCTCAACCGCCTGCAATGCACGGCGAGTATCGACAAAGAGCCGCGGTGTGACATGGGGATAATGCAGCTTCACCAGCTTCTCAGTCAGAAAGCCTTTTTCGATGGCAATGCTTGCGGACTGCAACCGGCTCACATCCCGAAACAGGGCGCTGTCCTGGCGCACCACCACCACAGTCGGCGAGGTGTAGTAAGGCAGGCTATAGGTGACGCACTGGCGCAATTCAGAGTTAAAAGCATCGAGCAGGATATCGAGCTTGCCACGGCAGGCATCGCTGTACATGGCGTCCCAGTTCGGATAGATACGCCAGGCAATCCGATAGTCCAGTTTCTTGGCCAACTGCTCCATCAACTCGACACTGAAGCCGGCTGCAACCTTGCCATCCCACTGCTGAAAAGGGCCCCACCCTCCGGCCAATATTCCGACTTCAATCGTGGGGACAGAGGGACCAGACTCCGCCAATACGGCAGGCGTCAAGAACAAAACAGAGACAATAATTATGAATCGTTTGATTAATGACATAAGCGAACAATATATAGGCATAACGATTCAAATATATTTATCAAAAGATATATGCACCTGAAAAAATGGGGTGCGCACGGTAGTATAGAAATGTTAGCTTTGATAGCCTGAATATTATTCTTTGTTTTATAAGAGGCTCATCCATGTCCTTCAAGATTATTCTTGCCGATGACCACCCCTTGATTCTGACCGGGATCCGCAGCCTGATTGACCAGATAACCCCCCATTGTGAAGTGATCGCCGAGGCATATCAGGTATCTGACTTGCTGAATTTATTGCAGCAACATCATTGTGATCTGTTGATCACCGATTTCAGCATGCCGGGAGATAGCCGCAGTGATGGCATGGTCATGATCCAGCAGTTGCGCCGGGATTATCCCAATCTTCCCATTATCGTGCTGACCCAAATCCAGAACAGTGCCATTTTGCAATCCCTGATTCAGGTTGGAGTAAAGGGTCTGATACTAAAGAAATCGGTTATTAACGAATTGGCCGATGCCATTCGCCAGATACTGCTCGGCCATCGCTATATTGGCCCGACAGTACGGATGCTGCTGGCCAGTGCCGGTATCGCCGGGCAAGGCAACAACAATCCGCTGACACCCAAAGAGAGTGAAGTGGTTCGCCTGCTGGCCAGCGGCATGTCAGTCACTCAGGTTGCCGACTATCTTCATCGCAGTGTCAAAACCATCAGCACCCAGAAAAAGAGCGCTATGACTCGGCTGGGCATTAGCAATGATAGTGAGCTGTTTTTTTATGCACAGGAAAATGGTTTATGTTGAGCATTTAATTAACTACAGGCTCAATGGCTGCATCTATAATAATTGTTACATTCCCCCTATATATGCCTGGGTAGTTGCGTATATCTGCAACCGACTTTTTATCAACCTTAAAAAGGATTGCATCTCTAGATGTCGATGCACTCAGACTAAATATTTTTTTGGAGTGGGGGCGAATCAATGTCTCCCTATCTTCATTTCTTCTATATACTGAAAGCAGCATTCTCTTGTCATTACTTTCATTTTTCAGCTGGCAATGATCGGACATTAAATATTCACAGACCAAACTTATAGATATAGGAACCGATGAAATCACCTGCATCGGTATAAAACCACTTAATGCTGGAGCTTCCCTGCTAGAGTGCCATCCTCTACCATCAGGCTCTAGCGACAATATATTACTGCCAGACGGAAAAATAACTTTTATTTGATTTCGCACTACTAGTTTTATGATCAAATCGACCGATGCAGGCTGCTGGTTTGGCATGTCAGTATAATCAAGTTCTTTATTTGAACCAACAAGCAGAGTTAACTTACCGCTATAGACTCCGTTCGGGAGTGCGCCAATACCATCAGGAACTAATTTATATCCAAAAAAGATCTTATTTATCCTAGTGACATAACTACTCATCCCACCTCCATCAAAAGGACGGCTATAACAAAACCCACCATTTTTTTGCGATGATGAATTTATAGCATATAGAACTGTATGAGTATGAGGTGCTGTATTAATTAAATTTGACTCAACTAACTTACAACTCGAACTAGCGTCTGCTTGCACAGAAGTGTTAACTGGATAATTTGGATTATCAATACTATATCCTGTAAAAGTAAAAGAAAATTTCATGTTCAGATAGCGCCCTTTGCCATCAGTCATTAAAAACTTCTTCTCACCAGGAAAATGATGATAAAACAACCACTCCCATTGTCTATTTGATCCCGTGGCTAAAGTTTTAGGAATATCCACATCTATCGACACTATTCTAGACAGATTGTTATCACAAGAGAATGCAATTGGTAATGCAACACATGGGTCTATTATTCTAAATTCGCTGTCTCCATAACCGCCAGGAGGCTGTGAGTATTCAGCATTAATATTCAAAGTTACTGCATGAGAATAATCACTACATACAGCAAACAATAAAAACAGCAATACTCTGACCATGTTCACCATGTCCTTTTATTTTCAGTGCGTTAGATTGGCTTTAAGTACAATCATCTTGTAGCGGTTAATTTTGAAGTACATTGCATATCCCCCACCAGAATAACATCCGCAGATTCTACTAGATGTATATCTTCAACTAGGTTTATACATTGCAGACTTTCGTCTTTCTCCACGCTAAATTCTAGCTGTCGTCGACTCGCCTCCAGCGCAAAGAAGCCATCGTTTTCGGTAAATGCCCGCCCTATGGGGTTGCTGACCATGGCACCACGCAGCGGTCTATTTTGCTCGTCGAGCAGGCGACCAATCACTGTAACGGTGCTAATGGCATTCACCTGGCCATAACCCACCCCGCCGCGGTTAAGGTGGTAGGGGAGCACCGTGGGCTTGATGGTTAGCGGCATCCCCTCGTGGTCGGCCATCTCCAGTTGCAAGGCACCGCTCTGCAAGGCTGGCACCGAGACCAGATGGCGACCGGGCCCAAGGGTCTGTACGCTGCCCAGATCGTCGCTGACCCGGATCCGCGCCGCCTCATCATCGGCCTCAATATCGAGGATCATCGCCGCCTCATTGCCCATGCCGCCCATATCGCGGGAACCGAGTGCCAGATCCCCTTCCTGCCCCAGCGCCAGCACACTCTCCAGGTTGACGCCGCCGGTCACCTCTGCGTTATAGGAGGAGTGCTGGGCAAACATGTCGCCACCCAACCAGGGCGACACGAAACGGCCATAGCCGGATAGACCGGTACCATAGCTGTCGTGGGTGCTGCCGACGCTGACCTGACGCAACGGGCCCCAATCCACCTCCTGCTGGTAGTTGAGATAGGCGCTGCGCTGGGCACCGCCCGAGCGTGAGGTATTGCTGCCCAGCCCCAGCGACAACTGGCGATCATCTCCCCCCAAGTTGATAGTGAGACTCAGCGTGCTACCGCGATCCCGCTGCTGCGCCGTGCTCTCGCTGCCGGGGCGATCGAACAGGGTCACCCCCCAGGTCACCCAACGCCCCCAAAGCCGGTCACTGTAGTTCCATCCCACATCAGCGCCGTTGCCACGACCAGACTGGTGAGAGAGATAGACACCGAGGGTTCCCCAGTTATCAAGCGATTGCTGCAATGACAGACTGGACACCGCACTCGCCTCCCCTTGCTTGCGCAGATTGCGCGAATGGCTGGCCACCAGACTACTGTTGTCATGCCAGTAGATCCCCTGCAGATCGTAACCCCACCCCATGCCGACACTCTGGTTGAGGGAGGTAAAGCCGTGGAGCTGACTGGTGGCCTCCCAATCGAGCGAGAGGGAGTGCTGGGCACGCTTGTCCACATACTGGCTACCCGCCCCCACTACCAGCGGGGGAAGCAACAGGTGGTTCACCGCAGCGCCACCACTTGCGCCTTCCAGATCGCTATCTCCCTGCCGCACCAGCCAGCGGGTCTGACGCCCGGCAAACAGGTTGAAACGCCACGGCTCCTCCGGCGTCTGCCAGTTGGAAGGTTTGTAGATCATCTCGCGCCAACGACGTGTCTCCTGACCATCCTCCAGCAGCCGCAGTTCCACCTCGTAGATACCGCCGGGCAGCGAGCGGGTATCGAGGGCCTGCAGACCGGATACGACCGGCTGGGACTGGATGAGGTTGCCGTCCCGATAGATCTCCACCATGCCCGGTCGTGCCGGTGCCACCTGGATCGGCGCCAGGCTGGGCACCCCACGTTCCCGGCGCAGCAGATCCGAGCTGCCCCACATCACCCCAAGCACTGTAGGCGTCGCACCACTGTAGTAGTTGGGCTGACGCACCAACCCCTGCGCCGAGGGAAAGAAGAAGCCGAGACGATAAAAATTGGCCTCATGGAGCCGTTCTCCATAGATCTGAGCCATCCCCAGATCAGTTGGCCCACCCTCTTGCCAAGTGGCATCCCCCTCCATAAAAGGGGTCCACTGTCCCCAGCTGCCCTCCAGCTGCAGGTTGTAGTGTCCATTGCGCTGGCTGCCCTGCACCAGGTTCAGCTGGTTCTGGACCAGCAACCCCTTGCTCTCTTGGGGCAACGCCATAAAACGCTGATCCCGCGCCCCCTGCTCGACCTGACCGGTCAGTACCGAGAGCTGGGACTCCTCCAGGCTGTATTGCAACCCCACTATGCCTTCAGGACAGGCCCGGCCACACTCGCCGAGCGGCAGATGGCTTCCCAGCTTGCTCAACCAGCGTTCACGCTCCCCCTCGTCAAACTCGCTCTCCTGCACATCCATCAGTGAGAGAAGTTGTACCGAGTTATCGCGCCCGAGCAGCACTTCCCCATCCCCCAGCAGGCGACCGTCGATGGTGACCCGCACCATCAGTGGAACGCCAAAAAAGTGCTCTTCAAACCCTTCCGGCAACTGCCGCGCCTGCTGCAACAGCAGTGCCGGATCTGCCGCCAGAGGGGCAGAGAGCAACAACCCGAACAAGAGAAGAAGAGAACGAACCATGAAGTGCAACCTGAATGCCTGGAATCTCAATTAAAGGGGGGCCTGATGGCCCCCACATACCCAAGTCAGCCACCTTGAGCGGGCGGAGCCTCGGACTCAAACATCATGCTGACAATCCCCTGATAGTTGCCGGGCTTGTAGCCACCGCTTGGTGCCACGGCCGGAATGATCTCCAATCCAACTTGTTTGCCGGTATTGGCATCCGCCTGGGTCAACAACTCGGCGGATGTGGTGGTCAGTGCGACGCCTCCGACCTTGACCGTCAAACCGATGCTATCCTTGCCGCTGGCCATGGTGGCGGGATAGACCAGATAGCCCTTGATGGGGCCAAGAGTGCTCTTCATCTCCAGCTGCTTGGCCAAGGGATCCAGCTGCTGGTTAAAGGGGTTGAATGTCAGTTTCTGCGGGGTACTCATCCAGTCACCCACTGGCTGCACGTAAAACTTGTCGGTCGGGATCTGCGCCGTTACCGTCACCGTATGTTCTACTCGCTCGGCCGCCATCAGCGTATTGCTCGCCAACAGCAAGGCCGGGATGATCGATAACTTCTTCATAACTACTCCTTCAGGTGTGATTACCTGTCTTGTGATATATCGGGATTCAGAGCTTGAACTCCTTGAATACCGACTTTTTTCCTTCGATCAGTTCAAAACGAACCATTCGGGTTGCCTCTTCACTGACCCGCTTTTTAACGCCAGGCAGCAGATGCATCTTCTCCGGCTGACTGCATGACCTCTCTTTTTCGCCACACAGCTCCAGATAATCGAGAATAACGGTGGCATTGCCCCGGTTCTCCACATAGAGGGCTCCGTTTTCACGTTCAATCCGGGTGTCATAACGGGTCTCTTTGGGTGCCACAAACAGAATGGTGCCAAAACCGGTCATGATGCTGACCCCGGCACTAATTTGTTGCTGTGGTGGCAATTCTGTTATTTCATCATCCTGTGGTTTGACCGGCACAAAACGCACCCGAAAATAACGTTCGCGCGCCCTCTCACCCATATAAATAAAACGGGTAGCCTGGATGCCACCTGCAGGAATAATCAACCGAGATGGACTTGTCACCAGCTGGCGAACGCCCTCCTCCGGTAACTCCCGCTCCTTCGGCACGCCATCGGCACCATATATAATTTCGGCCAAGGTTATTTTGACAAATGCCGTCTCATCACCAAGATTTCTAACCCGCTTGAGCAGCGTAGTTTTATCTGCCGACATATAATCATATAAGGTACCAACGCTAATATCCGGCGACGCCAAGGCATTGCTACTGAATATAAGCAGCAACACAGTAAAAATCTTATTCATGAATAATAATCACACTGTAAAAACGATAGAGAGTAGTGCCTTCATTGCAGGCTCCGCAAAAAATATATGACATCCATATATATAAGTAGCCAGATGATAATATTTGGCTCGGCGATTCGTCATTGAGGCCAGTCTAGATAATCCACACAGCGGACTTAATCGGAATAATCTGATACTGCCAAAGTATTTTTTCTGCAAACAATCAGACAATTCCTACAGCCAGCTTTCAACATACTCCCCTATGATCCGAAATCATCTCAGTCAGCAGGGAAGTGACATGTTTGCGTTTAAAGAAGAGTTTCCGGTCGGTGACGTGGCATCCCTGACGACAGCGGACATTGCCGTGCCCTTTTATCAGCCAATCGTTGACCGGGATCGCCAGATCATCGGCTTTGAGGCGCTGGCCAGACGCTGGGAACCCCGCCAGCAGCGTTATCAGGGAATAGACTTTCCCTCTCTCAGCAGTGAAGAGTCCCTGCATGTGGATATCGTTATGCTCAGAGCGATTTGGCGTGATCTGACCGCGCTGGCACGCCATGCTCCTTGCTCCCTCTCGATAAACCTCAACCCCGCTTTTGAGAGCCCTACATATAAGAACCTGCTGTTACTCACCCTCTTGCAGGCCCGCAAGCTGGATATCGCAATCTGGTTCGAGGTGGTGGAGTACGCCCCGCTAGAGCGCAAGGAGTTGGCCCTGATCGAAGTACTGCGCAGCCACGGTGCCCATATCGCCTGCGATGACTTTGGCACCCAGGAGTGCAACTTCCAGCGGGTGATGGCGCTGCCCTACGAGATCATCAAGCTGGATCGCTCCCTGCTGCTGCAGGCGGCGCGCACGCCCCATGCCCTCAAGATGTTGACCGGTCTGGTGGAATACCTGCAGCGACTCGGCATGAAGGTGGTGTGTGAAGGGGTGGAAACCCTGACCCATATCGAGGTCGCCAACCGGCTGGGCTGCGATTATCAGCAGGGCTATGCCTACGCCATGCCCTCCCCCCTCTCCCGCTGGGCCTGATCGGACCCACAGATTCATTGCGACTCGCACTGGCATCAGCTACCTGCCAAATTGCATGATGGCGTGGGGGCGAGTACAATCTCGCACCCCGTATATCAGGTGCATCCCCTGTGATCCTGCATAATGATGTACGCCATCGGGTAGTTGTGATGCGAGCGCCGTCTCGCACCACGGCTCAACCAATCCGGCGCCATCAGGTGGCGTCGTCCTGATTTGCAATCAGATATAAAGAGTCCGCCATGTTTAAACCAGAATTGCTCTCCCCCGCAGGTTCCCTCAAGAACATGCGTTACGCCTATGCCTATGGCGCCGATGCCGTCTATGCCGGTCAGCCCCGCTACAGCCTGCGGGTGCGCAACAACGAATTCGATCATGAAAACCTGCAGCTGGGCATCAATGAAGCCCATGCACTGGGCAAGCAGTTCTATGTGGTGGCCAACATCCAGCCCCACAACTCCAAGCTCAAGACCTTCATCCGCGACATGCGCCCTGTGGTGGAGATGAAGCCGGATGCGCTGATCATGTCCGACCCAGGTCTTATCATGATGATGCGTGAAGCCTTCCCGGATATGCCCATTCACCTCTCGGTGCAGGCCAACGCGGTCAACTGGGCCACGGTGAAGTTCTGGCATCAAATGGGCCTGACCCGCGCCATCCTCTCCCGCGAGCTGTCGCTGGACGAGATCGAGGAGATCCGCATGCAGGTGCCGGAGATGGAGCTGGAAGTGTTCGTTCACGGCGCGCTGTGCATGGCCTACTCCGGCCGCTGCCTGCTCTCCGGCTACATCAACAAGCGAGACCCCAACCAGGGCACCTGCACCAACTCCTGCCGCTGGGAGTACAAGGTGCACGAAGGTAAAGAAGATGACGTGGGCCAGATCGTCCACCGTCAGGAGCCCATAGCCGTGCGTCCGGACAACACGCTAGGCCTTGGCAAACCGACCGATGCACTGGTGCTGCTGGAAGAGTCCAACCGCCCGGGCGAGTACATGAGCGCGTTTGAGGACGAGCACGGCACCTACATCATGAACTCCAAGGACTTGCGTGCCGTCGAGCACGTCGAGCGACTTACCAAGATGGGCGTTCACTCCCTGAAAATCGAAGGGCGTACCAAGTCCTTCTATTACTGCGCTCGCACCGCTCAGGTTTACCGCAAGGCCATCGACGATGCGGTGGCGGGTCGTCCGTTCGACCGCAGTCTGATGGGCACCCTCGAAAATCTGGCCCACCGCGGCTATACCGAGGGCTTCCTGCGCCGTCACAACCACAGCGAATACCAGAACTACGACTACGGCTACTCCGTCTCCGACACCCAGCAGTTTGTCGGCGAGATCACCGGTCGCAAAGGTGACATGGTCGAGGTCGAGGTGAAGAACAAGTTCCTGGTGGGCAACAACCTGGAGCTGATGACCCCGCAGGGCAACGTCCGTTTCAATCTGGAGCAGATGGAGAACCGCAAAGGGGAGCTTATCGACACAGCGCCGGGCAACGGTCACGTAGTCTATGTGCCGGTCCCGAAAGATCTGGATGTGAACTACGGCATTTTGCTGCGCAATCTGGGCGACAGCCAGGATACCCGCAACCCGCACACGGCGGCCTGAGATGGCGCTGCTCATCACCGACAAGTGCATCAACTGTGACATGTGCGATCCCGAGTGCCCCAACCAGGCTATCAGCCTGGGCGAGGAGATCTACGAGATCGACCCCAGTCGCTGCACCGAGTGCGTCGGTCACTATGAGAAGCCGACCTGCATCAGTGTCTGCCCTATCGACTGCATCATCTGGGATCCCGCTCATGTGGAGACCGAAGATCAGCTGATGGAGAAGTTTGTGCGGATGCACAGGCAGTAGCTGATGCACAGACCGTAAAACGAAAAAAAGGCCGAGCAATCGGCCTTTTTTGATCCTGCGTGCAGCGGCTGGCTATCACTTGCCGACCAGCCGGATCAGTTTGTCCAGCTCACGCTGGGCCTCCAGCATCCGGGTCTGGGACTCCTCCAGCCTGGCCTGCCGCTTGGCAATCTTCTCCGGTTTGCCACTGACTCTCGCCTCCTGCAGCTCGAGCAGGCGCTCATCTACCTCGCCGCGCAGTTTGTTAACCCGCTCTTTCTGCTCCTTGAGCAGACCTTCATCGGTACAGTTGGCCTTGATATTGCGCGCGGCCTGTTCCAGCCCGGCAATCTGCCCGGCATTGTTGTGTGCTTTGGCAAACACCAGCTGGTCGTTGACGGCCTGCAGACGAGCCTTGCAACCGACCGCCTCACTGCCAAAGGCCTGACCCGCCAACAGCAGCAAGCCGGCTCCCAATACTTTCCACATCTCGATTCATCCGGTCTTGTTTGCGAGCTGACCATAAAAACCTCGATCGGCAGCAGGGTCAAGCAAGCGGGAAAAAGGTGCGACAGAAGTTGTGCAACATCACGCAATTGCCACCCTGTTGGTTCTACAATGGCGCTCTTTCCAATCGGGAGTCTGTTATGAATCAACAAATTGTGGTTATTGCCAACGGTGCCCCCTATGGCAGCGAATCCCTGTTCAACGCCCTGCGTCTCGCTATCGCCCTCAACGAACAGGGTGGTGCCAGCCTGAAGTTGTTCCTGATGTCCGATGCGGTGAGCGCGGCGCTGGCCGGTCAGGCTCCGGCCGAGGGATACAACCTGCGCCAGATGCTGGAGATCCTGCTGGCCCAGGGCGTCACCATTCGCCTGTGCAAGACCTGCACCGATGCCCGTGGCATTACCGCCCTGCCGCTGATCGAGGGGATTGAGGTCGGCACCCTGCCGATGCTGGCCCAATGGACCCTGGCTGCCGACAAGGTGCTGACGTTCTGATCACCCCCTCCGGATCTCTTGCCCCTTTAGCCTTCACCTGACCCTCCATAGCCCCCGCCACGCGGGGGCATTGCGCGCCCCCCTGTCCAACTGACTACACTATCAATTGCCACACCTGCTTGTTTGTCCCACCTCACGGACAGCGTAACACCCAGTAATAAACCGAGGACGACGATGAATCCGACCGAACAGACCCTGCTTGAGCAGATGAGGATCACCGACTTCGAGATTGCCCATCGCAAGGAGTTATTGCTGCTCAATGAACAGGATGTGGCGCGGCTGGCAAGTTATTGCAGCAAGATAGAACCACGGATCGACGCCCTGGTGGATCGCTTCTACCAGCAGCAGACGGCCATCACCGAAATCGCCCTGTTGATCGGGGATGCCGATACCCTCATACGGTTGCGCACCGCGCAACGGCGCTATGTGCTCGATCTCTTCAGCGGCCATTACGATCTGGAGTACGTCAACAACCGGCTGCGGATCGGGTTGGTTCACAAGCGGATCGGGGTCGAACCCAAGCTCTATCTGGCCGCCATCAACACCCTCAAAGCCCTGCTGATCGAGGATATGTTCGAGCAGATCCGCGATGAACCGGAGCGCCTCGTCATGCTGGCCGCCCTGGACAAACTCTTTCTGTTCGACATCACTCTGGTCTTCGAAACCTACATTCGCAGTCTGGTGTCGGAAATAGAGTCATCCAGAGAGAAGTCGGAGAACTATGCCAAGAGTCTGGAGCAGAAAGTTCGCGAGCGTACCAAGCAACTGGAGGAGCTGAACCGCACCGATGCCCTGACCGGATTGCTCAACGTTCGCCACCTCAACGAACTGTTGCTGCTGAGCCTGCGCACCTGTCAGCGCCGCGCCGAACCCATGGCCATCGCCTATCTCGATATCGACAACTTCAAGCAAATCAACGATACCGAAGGTCACCAGCGCGGAGACGAGATCCTGCGCATCGTCGGCAACTGCATCCGTCAGGTCTTTCGCGCCGAAGACAGCTGCTTTCGTTATGGCGGAGATGAGTTCTGCCTGATCCTGCCCAACTGCAACGAGAGTCAGGCGCGGGATATCTATCTCAAACGATTGGTCAACACCGTCAAGGAGCAGCTGGGCGATCTCACCCTCAGTATCGGCATCGTGCAGACCGGGCCGGAGCACTACGACGACGGGCTAAACCTGATCCGGCTCGCCGACGAGAGGATGTACGCAGCCAAGAAGGCGCTCAAAGAGAAGACGCCGGGTAGCACGCACTGAACATTCAGCATCACAGATCCCCGCATTAACCGGGTCAGCTCCGCTCAACCACAGACGTGGCCGCAGTGGGACGCTGTACTCTGGCACCCCACTCATAGAGCGCAAAAATCGCCACACAAAGCAGCGCCATCAGCACATAGAGCCACTGACCGCTCCACTGCTCGAGGATCCAGCCTCCCAGCAGGGCGCCTGCGGCCCCTCCCAACCCGGCCAGTGCGCTGGCGCCAAAGTAGCTCCCCTTGAGGTGGGTGGGGGCCATCTGGTCGATCAGCACGTTGAGCAGGGGGAAGAGGATGGTCTCGCCGATGCTGAGCAGCAGCACGGCGCCAAACCAGTGGCTGTGCACCGTCGGATCTCCCAGCGCGAAGAGCAGTTGGGCCGCCAGAAAGAGCGCCATGCCGATATGAAGCCGCACCCGCACCGGCCAGCGCGACAACAACCGCAGCAGCGGAAACTGCAGCAGCACCACGGTCAGGGCATTGGTCGCCACCAGCAGGGCAACCAGCTCGGCCACCTGCGGCATCCCGGCCCGAGTCAGGTATTGCACCAGCGGCGAGTGAAACTGGGAGTAGACCAGCACCATCAGGAGATTGGCCATCACCAGCAGCAGGAAGGCGCGATCCGCCAGCAACACCTTGATGGCATCCCGCAGTCCGGGGCCTACCGCCCCCGGCTTGCCTGTGCTGCCAGCCCGGCGAAATCCCCAGCCAAAGGCCAGCGCCAGCAACAGATAGCTCACCACCAGAAACAGAAAGGTCTCCTGCTGGGCGTTGATCCCGAGAGTCACCCCGAGCAGCGGCCCCAACGCGGCCCCCAGGTTGAGCAGAAAATAGCGCAGGTGCAGTGCCAACTCCCGCGCCTTGGCCGAGGCCAGACTGTCGGCCATCAGCGCCTTGCCGGGGGCATCGATGAGCCCCGACGAGAGGCCGCTGCCCATCACCCCGATCCCGAGCCAGAACACCGCATGGGAGAAACCGAGCAGGCCGAAACAGATCATCGCCACCAGACAACCGGCCAGCAGTATGCTGCGCCGTCCGAAGCGATCAGAGAGCCAGCCGCCGTAGAAACTGACCAGGGTAGAGAGGGCCATCGAGCCACCCAGCAACAGGCCGATAAAGGTGGCCGAAAGGTCATACTCCCGATAGAGCAGAATGGAGAGGAAGGGCCACACCATGTAGTAGCTGGTGCGCACCATGAAGGTGCCCAGAATGACGATCCAGACCAGCGGGGTAAATTGCCTGAAGGTGCTCCATGACATCGCTATGCTCCATGCCCCGCAGCTCTTACCACAAGATCCTGTCATAAACGGGGAAAGCATCCAGTTGTAACAGAGGGCCTCAATAGAAACAATCTTTGCTCACCAGCAAGGTGCAACCGGATGCAAAAAGGCCAGCCGATGGGCATCGACTGGCCTTTTTATCGCGGGATTTCCCTCGAGCTAGCGCCAGAGGGCCAGGCTTAGCGCCAGGGGCTTTGCTGCCACAGCTGCCCTAATCCCGCTTCGATCGCCTGCGCGCCCTGCTGCCCCAGCTTCTGGGTCAGGCTTTTTGGCTTGCGATAGCTGATGCCGATCACCTTGTGGTGGCTGGCCTGCGCCAGCAGATAGTCATCACTGGTGCAGAGGGTATCCACCAGCCCCAGCCCCTTGGCCTGACTCGCCAGCCAGTGCTCACCGGTCGTGACCTGATCGATATCGAGTTGCGGGCGGTGTTCGACCACAAAGGCCTTGAAGCGCTCGTGGATCGCCGCCAGCTCCTCGCGAAACTTCTCGCGCCCCAGATCGTCGTTCTCGCCGAACATGGTGATGGTGCGCTTATACTGACCGGCGGTGTGCATCTCAAATTCGATGTCATGCTTTTTCAACAACTTGTTGAAGTTCGGCATCTGGGCGATCACCCCGATGGAGCCGACGATGGCAAAGGGGGCCGCCAGGATTTTGTCCGCCACGCAAGCCATCATGTAGCCGCCGCTTGCCGCCACCTTGTCAATCGCCACGGTGAGCTTGATGTCACGATCGCGCAGACGCTGCAGCTGGGAAGCGGCCAAGCCGTAACCATGCACCACGCCGCCACCAGATTCGAGCCGCAGCAGCACCTCGTCGCCGGGCTGGGCGACGCCAATCACCGCGCTCACCTCCTCGCGCAGGGAGGCCACCTCTTTGGCATCCATGCTGCCGTTGAAATCGAGCACGAACAGGCGGCTGCGCTCATCACCGGCCTTGGCGCGCTTTTTCTGCTCCTCTTTCTGCTGCTTTTCCATTACCTTGCGCTCGGCCTTGCTGGCAAGCGCGCTCTTGAGCGCAAACTGCCCCTGCTCCAGCTCGCTCGAGAGATCGGTCACCACCAGCTCACCCTTGCGCGCTTTCGGCTGGCGAGTGCTGACGATCATCAGGATGATGGCGCCGATGGCCAGCAGGAAGGTCACTGTCTTGGCCAGAAACAGGCCATATTCGGTCAGAAATGTCACGATGGACTCCAGAATGGATCGGTTTTCGTCACATTCTAGGGAGTTTGGTGAATGCGCGCAAAAAATCGCAGCCAGTGCCCGGAAAAACCAACCCGAGCATCACAACCTCTCTATTTTCTTCACATTTTTCTTGCCGCTGGCTGGTCAAACAGGCGCGCGGATCAGTACACTTGGCGCCGATTGCCATGCACTTATGGCCGGAATTTGTTAACAGGAGTTGTCATGCTCGATTATCAGGCACCCCGCGATCTGCTCAAGGATAAAGTCATTCTGGTCACCGGTGCCGGCGACGGGATCGGCCGCGAAGCCGCCCTCACCTACGCCGCTCACAGTGCCACCGTGATCCTGCTCGGCCGCACCAGCGCCAAACTCGAAGCCGTGTATGACCAGATTGAAGCGGCCGGTTATCCGCTGCCCGCCATCGTGCCGGTGGATCTGAAAGGGGCCACCGCCGCCCACTACCGCGGCATGGCCGAAACCTTCGCCCAGCAGTTTGGCCGCCTCGACGGCGTGCTGTTCAACGCCGGTCTGCTTGGCACCCTCTCTCCGTTTGAACATATTCAGGAGAAGGAGTGGGACGAGGTGATGCAGGTCAACGTCAAATCGGAATTCCTGCTGACCCAGGCGCTGCTGCCGCTGCTGCGCCAGACCGCCAAGGCGCAGGGCGATGCCTCCATCGTCTACACCTCCTCCAGCGTGGGACGCAAGGGACGCGCCTACTGGGGCACCTATGCCATCTCCAAATTTGCCATCGAGGGGATGATGGAAGTGCTGGCCGACGAGCTTGAGAACACCGGTGTGCGGGTCAATACCCTCAATCCGGGCGGCACCCGCACCAAGATGCGCGCCAGCGCCTTCCCGGCGGAAGATCCCATGAACCTCAAGACCCCGGCCGACCTGATGCCCCTCTACCTCTACCTGATGGGGTCGGACAGCCGCGGCAAAACCGGCCAAACCTTTGTGGCTCAGCCAAAATAAACAGGCGGCTCAGCCCAAATAAATCAATAAAATACCCAGAGTGTTGTACGGCAGGGGTTAAATTGAATAGGGAGCACAGGCTCCCTGTTCGAACCACTGACCATCCTATCTCCAATCAGGTTGAACTATGTTTCGTCCCAAGAGCACGTTTGAGCAATGGCGGATCTTTCAGGCGGTAGTCGACTGCGGCGGCTACGCCCAGGCGGCCGAGGCGCTGAACAAGAGCCAGTCCTCCCTCAATCATGCGGTTGCAAAGTTGCAGCAAAGTCTGGGGGTGCCCTTGCTGGAGGTGCGCGGCCGCAAGGCGGTGCTGACGCCGGCGGGCGAGATCTTCCTCAAGCGGGCCCGTCAGTTGAGCCAGCAGGTGGAGGAGCTGGAGAATCTGGCCAACAACCTGGAGCGACAATGGGAGCCGCAGATCAACCTCTATGTCTCGGCGCTGCAGCCAAGGGATCGCCTCTATCGGGCCTTGGCCAGCTTCTATCCCCGCAGCCGGGGTTGCCGAGTCAACCTGCACGAACGCATTCACTGCCACTTCAACGCCCTGCAACCGGGGGATCTGATGCTCTCCGAGCACCTGCCCGGCGATCGCACCGGTCTGCTGCTGGACGAGGTGTGCCTGCTGCCTCTCTGCGCCGCCAGCCATCCGCTGGCACAAGAGGAGGGGGCGATCCGCAGCGATGTATTGACCAGTCACAACCAGATCAGCCTTCATCCCCCCATTCACCGCTCGGTGGACTGGAACGATGCGGATGACACCGGCTGGAAGGCAACCCACTACCACGAAGTGCTCGCCATGCTGCGCCTTGGCCTCGGCTATGCCTGGCTGCCGCGCCATCTGGTAGAGCGGGAGCTGGCGGAAGGGTCACTCATACAGCTGGATCTGGAAAGCGGCAACGAACGCCACCTCTACACCTATCTGCTGACCCTCTCCCCCGAATCTCTCGGCCCCGCGACCGAGCTGCTGCTGCGCTGCCTGCGCAACGAATATCAGGGCGAATCAGCGCCGCTTCCGCACGCCCAGCCCCAACACGACAAATAACAGCCAGCCCCCTGTCAGACGTTGGGCACCCGCCAGCTGGCGGCCAGTGCCACCAGCGCCAATCCCAACGCCACCATAAAGACCCCGTGGAAACTCCACACCTCCGCCACCACACCGGCGATGGCCCCTGCCATGATGGAGCCGGTGCGGATACTGTTGGCAAACAGGGTGGTCGCCACCCCGGCCCGCCCCGGCATCAGATCCTGAAAGTAAGACATGCCGATCCCCGCCACGATACCGATAAAGATGGCGTTGAACAGCTGCAAGGCGATCAGGGCGTATTGGTCGGTGAGGGTCACCAGACCTGTGTAAAAGGCCGCGCCAGCCAGCACCGCCAGCAACATCATGGGGCGCTTGCCAAAACGGGCCGTGTAGTAACCCGCCAGCAGCATGAAGGGGATCTCCAGCGCCGCCGCCGTGCCCATCAGGATACCGGCAAGCTTCTCATCCATCCCAAGCTCCCGGGTGATGTAGAGCGGCATATTGATGAGATACATGCTGTTGCAGGTCCACATCAGGGTGGAGGCGATAAAGAGCGCCCGCACCGCCGGATCCCGCCAGCTGCTGACCCGCTCTGTCTCTTCAGCCATCTTGGGCAAAGGCAGAGAGGGCAGCCAGCGCCACACCACCAGGGCACAGAGCAGATAGGCCAGTGCCGAGGCCAGGTACATCAGCTCGAAACCGTAGCCGATGGCCAGCGCGAAGGCGATAGGTGGGCCTATGACCCAGGCCAGCGAAAATTGGGCCCGCATCACCGAGCTGAACATATCCGCCCGCCGGTTGCGGCTGTCGGAATACTCCCGCGCCAGCGCAAATAGCTGGGGACTGGCCGTGGCCGCCAGCGCCGCCAGCATCACCCCCAGGCTCGCCAGCAGCCAGTAGTTGCGGTTCCAGGCAAACAGCAAGGAGAGCGCCACCCCGGCAAAACAGCAGCGCAGGATCAGTCGCTTGCGATCCCCCTTGTTGTCGGAGCGGTGGCCCAGCCACTGGCTGACCAGAATGCCCACCACAGCATTGATGGTATAGAAGAGCCCGACCAGAAAGGGGCGCACCTGCACCTCCTCGGCCAGAAACAGACTTAAGGTAGGCACCTGCAGTGCCACCGCGACGCCGGTCATAAAAGTCACGGCAAGAAATGAAAGAGAGACGGGGTCCGGGCGTTTGACCGCCGCTATCGACAAGCTCATAGGGTTACCACTGATTGGAAGGACGATACGGGCTAACGGGCGGCAGCCGTATGAAAATTCGGCGCCTATCTTATGTCACTATCAAGAGCGGGCTCAAGGATGGCATAAGCAGGTGTGCGCCTTGCGAGGGAGGCCGCGACCCCGTAGAGTGAAAGCCCATCCTGCCAGCACAAGGAGTTCGCATGTTTGATTTTGATCAGGAAGTAGACCGCAGTGGCACCATGAGCCTGAAATGGGACAAGTACAAGGGTCAGGATGTGCTGCCCATGTGGGTTGCCGATACCGACTTTGTCTCCCCCCCGTCCGTGATTGAGGCGTTGACCAAACGGGTCGCCCACGGCATTTTCGGCTATTCACGCCCCTCGCCGCGCCTGATCGAACTCATTATCGAACGGATGGCGACCCGCTATGGCTGGGCCATCGAGCCCGAATGGCTGGTATTCCTGCCCGGCGTGGTGCCGGGGCTCAACCTTGCCTGCAAGGCGTGGAGCCAGCATGGCCGCGGCATCATCACCCCCAAGCCGGTCTACTACCCCTTCCTGCAGGCGCCGGGCTTCAATGATCGTCCCCTGCTCACCGTGCCGATGGTTGAAGAGGCGGGTCGCTGGGTGCTGGATCTGGCAGAGCTGGAGCGTCAGGCCCCCGCCGCAGATCTGCTGCTGCTCTGCAACCCCCACAACCCGGGCGGCACCATCTTCACCCGTGACGAGCTGCTGGCCATCGATGCCATTGCTGCGCGCCACAATCTGGTGATCTGTTCCGATGAAATCCACTGCGATCTGCTGCTGGATAAAAACGCCCGCCACATTCCCTACGGCGCCATCAGTGCGCAAGCGGCCGAGCGCTGTGCGGTGATGATGGCCCCGAGCAAGACCTTCAATATCGCCGGTCTCTGCTGCTCCTTCGCTATTATCCCCAACGCCCGTCTGCGCTTCAGGCTGCAACAGGCGATGCGCGGCATCAGCGCCGACGTCAACCTGCTGGGCTTTATCGCCGCCGAAGCGGCCTATGAGGGTGGCGAACAGTGGCTGACCGAGCAACTCGACTATCTGGCGGCCAATCTGGCCCTGATCCAGCAGGCTGTTGCCCGCTGGCCCGGCGTCAAGCTGGCCAGTCATCAGGCGACGTATCTGGCCTGGATCGATGTGAGCGCCCTTGGCCTTGCCGATCCCATCGCCTTCTTCGAGCAGGCAGGGGTTGGTCTCTCTCCCGGCGCCCAGTTTGGCGACGGCCAGTTCGTGCGGCTCAACTTCGGCTGCACCAGGGCACGACTGACCGACGCGCTGGCGCGGATGGAGCGGGCAATCCTCAACAACAAGCCCTGATCAGCCAGCAACGGGATGGGCAAGCCCCATCCCTTTTACCCTGTGTCATCAGCCAGCGGTCAACTCAGTCAACGGTCAATTATGTCTCTACGGATCTTGCATCACCTTCTGCTTCCCCTCTGTGCACTCTCTGCGCTGCTCCCCTTTGGCAGCCAGGCGCTGACTATCGGAACGGGCCCGCTTAATGGGGTCTACTACCCGACCGGTGGCGCCATCTGCCGGGTGCTCAATGCCGGCCATGCCCTGCATGGGGACAGCTGCTCCGTGCAGAGCACCCGTGGCTCGATGGCCAACCTCAAGGCACTCGACGAGGGGGACGTACAGCTGGCGCTGGTGCAGTCCGATGTGTTGCACCACGCCCTGCACGGCACCGGCCCCTTCAGCGGGCAGGGGGCCAACTATGAGCTGCGCAGCCTGTTTCGCCTCTATCAGGAGTCGTTGACCCTGCTGGCCGCCCCCAATAGCGGCATCACCACCCTGGCAGATATCGAAGGGAAGCGGGTCTATCCGGGCAACAACGGCGCCGGTGAGCAGATCACCAGCCAGGCCCTGATGGCAGCCATGGGATGGCAACCCGGGCAGTTTGCTGCCTATCAGCTCAAATCGGACAGCGCACCGCTGGAAGGGCTGTGCGATGGATCGCTGGATGCCGCTTTTGTGGTAGCCGGTCACCCCAGTCTGGCGGTCGGCGATCTGATCAGCCGCTGCAAGGTGCGCCTCATCCCCATCGAAGGGGAGCAGATCGACAGGCTGCTCAAGCAACACCCCTACTACCAGCGCAGCCGTATCGCCGCCAACCTCTATCCGGGGCAGACCACCGCCATCAACAATATCGGGATGAGTGCCGAACTGGTGGCGCTGGCCAGCCTACCGGACCCCATCGTCCGTACCGTGCGCGATACCCTGCTGGCCCGGGTCAAACAGTTCAGTCGGCTGCATCCTGCCCTGAGCAAGGTGACCCCCGAGCAGTTGCAGGCGCAAACCGAGCTGCCCCTCCATGCGGGGATGTCGGATCAACCGCCAGCCCCCTTGCCACTGACCCCCGAGCAGTTAACTGCGGAACAGCTGACGCCGGAGCCGTTAACACCAGCGCCATCGGCCTCGGAGGCGGTGCCCACGACAGGGCCGGTGAGCGCCGCCAACGGGACGACTGCGCCCTCTGACGCGACCGCCACCAGCAGTGCCGCAGTGGCAACAGAAGCCACAGAGGTTAATCCCTTGCCCGAAGAGGCACTTGAGGTCACCTCCGAGCTCACTGCTACGCCAACCACCGAGGGTGAGAGCATGGCTCCTTCTGCCGCAGCGTCAACTGCGCCAGCACCATCGGCTGCCGTTTCGACTCAGTGGCCGCAAAGCGACTCTGCGGCCACTGCGCCGCAAGAGCAGGCAATCCAGCCTGCCAGCAGCGCGGTGACTGGCGAAACCCCGCAGCAGGATAAAACCGACACGCCTCCCGCCCCTGCCACCAGCGCAGCCACACAGCTGCAACCCTGAGTGGTCAGCTCCCACAAACGCATCAGGGCAGCCTCGGCTGCCCTGATTATTGATATGCGCTCGATAGTGGCGCAATTGATGGCGGCTTAGTCACCCCGATAGGCCTGCTCACCTTGCCGCCCCGCTACGGCTCCATCACCCGGGTCAGATAGGGGTTGGGCTTCTGGATCTCCTCCTCCACCCAGTGCAGCAACTGCTTGATGGCCCGCGACAACACCTGATTCTGGCGCACCACGTAGCCCAGACTGGTACCGGGAAAGTCGCCGAGGCTGGTGACCGGCGCGGTGAGGTTGAGGCGCGGATGCAGGGAGAAGTCCGGCACGATGGCGACACCAAAGCCCGCCTCGGCCCAATCCAGCTGGGCGTCCACGCTGCCCACCTCCATGATGCGACAGGGGGGCAAGGCCAGCAGCGGCAGGGACGGGTCGATCAGCGCCCGGGTACGGGTGTCGTGACCGAGCAGGATCAAGGTCGGCTCGTCGAGGGGGTCGCTCTCTCCCGCCACCGCCCGTGCCTGCCAGCGGGCAAGGCCGTGGCCCAGCGCGCACCAGGTTACCTGTTGCAGCTCGGTATAGAAGAGCGGTTCGCTGCGCTTTTGCGCCATGACAAAACCCAGATCCGCCTTGCCCGCCTTGACCAGCTCGGCGGCCTGATCCGAAGTGGTGTTAAACAGAGTGAGGTCGATGCCGGGAAACTCCCGCTTGAAGCGCTGGAACGGCTGGATCAGCAGCAGGCGGGAGATGATGTCGCTGGCGGCGATGGCCAGCGTCCCCTGACTCAGCTGGTTGAGGGCATTGAGATCGGACTGGCAGAGCTGCAACTCGGCGATGGTGCGCTCGGCGCTTTGCAGTAGCCGCTCCCCCGCCTGCGTCAGGCGAAACGGACTGCGCTCGATCAGCCGCACCCGGGTCGCCTGCTCCAGCCGCTTGATATGCAGGCTGACATTGGGTTGGGTCATGTGCAGTTCGGTGGCGGTCTGGCCAAAATGTTGCAATCGGGCCAGGGTGACAAAGGTTTGCAACCAGTGAATATCCAGCATAAGAGTCCCTCAACCCGCGATGTGCGGGGCTTGCCAGGCAAAATCGAACGGTTTGCCGCTTAATTGGCCATAATTATATGGTTCTCTTATCGGAATTATAAAGATAATTAATTTTTCTAATCCGCATCAGGCTCCTAGGATGGACGCCTAACGTCTTAGGAGAAAGAGTCATGTCGTCTATCGTAGTCGTAGGTGCTAACTGGGGTGATGAAGGCAAAGGCCGCATCGTGGATTATCTGGCAGGTCAAGCTGGCGCCAGCATTCGCTTCCAGGGCGGCAACAACGCTGGCCACACCGTGGTCAACGACCTTGGCACCTTCAAGCTGCACCAGGTTCCGAGTGGCGTATTCAACCCGGATTGCCTGGTTGTCCTCGGCCCGGGCATGGTGATCAGCCCCGAGAAACTGACCGTCGAGCTCGAGGAAGTCAAAGCCTCCGGCGTGACTCCGAAGCTGGCAATCTCTGACCGCGCAACCCTGTGCCTGCCGCTGCACGCACTGGAAGATACCCTTGAAGAGCAACGTCTGGGTGACGGCGCCTATGGCTCCACCCGTCAGGGCATCGCCCCTGCCTACGGCGATCGCGTGATGAAGAAAGCGATCCTGGTTGGCTGGCTGAAACAGCCGGACGTACTGGTCGAGCGCATCCAGTTCATGCTGGACTGGAAACTGCCACAGATGAAGGCTATCTACCCCTCCTTCGAATTCACCCAGACTGCCCAGGAGATGGCTGACTGGCTGCTGGAAGTCTCTGCACCCTGGATCGATGCAGTGTGCAACGTCAGCATGCCGCTCAAAGCGCTGCAGGCCGAAGGCAAGACCCTGCTGTTCGAAGCGCAGCTGGGCGCTGGCCGTGACCTGATCTACGGCGAATACCCCTGGGTGACCTCCTCCCACGTATCTGGCGCCTACGCCGGTATCGGTGGCGGTCTGCCGGGTCTGCGCCCGGAGCGCGTCATCGCTGTGGCCAAGGCATTCAGCTCCTCTGTCGGTACCGGCACCCTGCTGACCGCCATGGAGAACCAGGACGAGTTCCGCAAGATCACCAACGAGTTCGGCGCCACCACTGGCCGTCCCCGTGATGTCGGTTACTTCGATGCCGTCGCCACCAAGAACGGTGTCGAGCTGCAAGCCGCCACCGAAGTGGCACTGACCAAGCTGGACTGCCTGACCGGCCTGCCGGATCTGAAGATCTGCGTGGCCTACGAAGGTGCCCACACCGAGAACCCGATTTGGCCGCAAACCGCTGCCCTGAAGCCGGTTTACGAGCAGATGGAAAGCTGGAGCGAAGACATCACCGGTTGCCGCACTTTCGAAGAGCTGCCGCGCGCTGCCCAGCAGTACGTGCTGCGTATCGAAGAGCTGCTCGGCGTACCGGTTCCGATGGTTTCCGTCGGCCCGGGCCGTGACGAGATGATCCTGCGCTAAGCCGCACCTCTTATCGTCAAACAAAAAACCGGCATCCCTAATGCCGGTTTTTTTATGGCTGCCGTTTACCTTCTTGCCATAAAACCACCAAAAGGCTCAATTAACTCACCAATCGACCTCACATTGAGCCGTTCTGCAATATTATTCTGCCCTGCTCTCGCTAAAGTGAACCCGTTACCACACGAGGAGTCACCCGATGAAATTGCTCAAACAGAGTGCCCTGTTGCCACTGCTCTGCCTGACGGCCATGCCAGTCTTTGCCATGACCCTGAAGAGCACAGATATTCACGAAGGCCAGCTGATGGACAAACAGTTCAGCTTCAACGGCTTTGGCTGCAGCGGCGACAACCACTCGCCCCAACTTAGCTGGCAGGATCTGCCGGCAGGCACCAAGAGTGTTGCCATCACCGCCTATGACCCCGATGCCCCTACCGGCAGCGGTTGGTGGCACTGGCTGGTGGTTAACCTGCCTGCCACCCAGAGCGAGCTTGCCAGCAATGCCTCAGGCAAGCTCAAGCAGGGATTGGAGATCCGCACCGACTTTGGCAGCCAGGGTTACGGCGGCCCCTGCCCGCCCGCAGGTCACGGCATGCACCGCTATCAGTTCACCGCCTGGGCCCTGCCCCATGATCTCGAGGTAAAGGCTGATACCCCGCCGGCTATGGTAGGCTACATGCTCAATAGCATGGCGCTCGGCAAAGCCACCCTGACCGCCACCTTCGTCACCCCCTAGGAGCCAACCGGATGAGCACTCCCCTGCTGCAACAGAGCCACTATCTCGGGATCCGCCAGCAGCCCCTGCATCGGGTGCTCATCTATGCCCCGACCCTCATCTGGGTCACCCAGGGGAGCAAGCAACTGTGGTGGCGCGAGCGGCGTCTGTCATTTGACAGGGAGCGCTGGCTGCTGATCCCGGCAGGCCACCAGCTCACCTTCGTCAATCAGCCGGAGCAGGGCAAGTTTCGCTCCCACGCCATCACACTGCTCACCCCACCGCCGCCAGAATGGCTGGCAGAGTCAGCCCCTTCCCACACCGATCTGGACGAACCCGCCGTCAAGGTCACCCCCGGGCTCGCCTTCTGCTTCGAGCTCATCAGCACCATGGCCGAGCGGGGGCTGAGTGAAGCGACCCAAGCCGAACTGCTGCGCGGCTTCTACGCCGAGCTGCGGGCCACCAACGCCCTCGGGTTGCTCTTTCCCGCCAGCACCATGACCCTCGCAGAGCGGCTGGCATGCTACCTGGCGGTAGAACCCGGCATCGACCACACCCTGGAGGCAGTGGCCCCCCATTTCTCCATGAGTCGCGCCTCCATGGTGCGCAAGCTGTCCGCCGAAGGTCGCAGCTTTCGCCAGTTGCTGGCTCAGGTGCGCATGAGTCACGCCCTCAACCTGTTGCAACAGGGCCTGACCCCGCTGGAGGTCGCCCTCGCCTGCGGTTATGACTCCCCCAGCCGTTTTGCCGCCCGCTTCAAACAGGAGTTCGGCCTGACGCCCCACCAATACCTGCACACCTGCCCATCCACCCTGCTCAGTCACGCCAGATAGTCGATATGTAACTTCTCCGAAGAGAGTTGCTGCCAGCAGTTGTATATCCTTGGGCTGCGCAATGGATGGCAACATCCATAATGCAAAAGGCCTCCGGATGGAGGCCTTTCTGTTTTCACTCAAGTTGCACTCACACAATACCTGCCACGCTGCGGATACGGGCTCGTCTTAGCCGTTCGTGAGCGGCAAAGAGAGGCGTTTGGCCAGTGCCTGGAAGTGCTGGCTCACCTCAGCCCCGAACAGGGGGTCGCCAATGGCGCGATTTTGCCAGTTTTGCTCAAGATGACGCCAGTCATCCTCGGTCAGGGAGTCACGCAAATGGGGGAAGATCACCCCCTCTTCGTAGTTCATGTGCGCCTCTTGCAGTTCCACGAAGCGCTCCAGCTTGGTGGTGAACTGATCGAGGGGGATCACCGCATCCATCAGGATCATCTCCACCATCTCCTTGAGATCGGCCCCGGCCTCCAGCAGCTTGACGTGCTCCTCCTGCAGGCGGTTGGCGACCTCACCCTCCACCACCCGATATTTCAGGTAGTAGTCATAGATGAGGTCTTCCTTGGGATGGTGGTACTTGTCAGAGACCTCCCGCAGGTAGTCGATGACATCGCGCACCAGAAAATAGCTGATGGGCTCTTCGGCACGGATGGCTGCCAGCTTGTGCTTGAGCAGCTCCAAAAGTCGGGCGATGTTGAGATGGTCCTTGTGCAGACTGGATAACATGGGCACTCCTTGGCTCTGAATTAATCTTATGTCCCTGAGTATACGGTCATTTGTCGCCCGAACTTTGCACTCAATCAAGTGGGATGCAGACAGATTTCCACTCTATCGGACTCTTGCCCTGTTGTTCCAGCAAGCGATTGGTCTCGCTAAAGTGACCGCAACCGATGAAACCGCGGTGGGCAGAGAGGGGGCTCGGGTGCGGCGCGGTCAGCACATAGTGGCGCTGGCGGTCGATGAAACGTCCTTTCTTCTGGGCGTGGGCACCCCACAGCAGGAACACCACACCCTGACAACTGGCATTGATCTGCTCGATGACCCGATCGGTAAAGGTCTCCCATCCCAGATGGGCGTGGGAATGGGCCTGACCGGCCTGCACCGTCAGCACAGTGTTGAGCAGCAAGACACCCTGTTTGGCCCAGGATTCGAGAAAGCCGTGATTGGGTGTGACGAAACCTGGCAGGTCACGCTGCATCTCTTTATAGATGTTGACCAGTGAGGGGGGCGTACGCACGCCGGGCAGAACGGAGAAGCAGAGCCCGTGCGCCTGATTGGGGCCGTGGTAGGGATCCTGGCCCAGGATCACCACCTTGACCTGATCCAGCTCGGTCAGCTTGAAGGCATTGAACACATCGGTGGCTGGCGGGTAGATCACCTTGCCCGCTTCCCGCTCGGCTCTGACAGTTGCCAGCGTACTCTTGAAATAGTCCTGCTCTTTCTCAGAGCCAATCACATCACTCCAGGTCAGCACCCCGGCCTCCTCACTTGATACGGCGAAGGGCTCAGGATAGGGGGCCAGCCCGCAAGACGCAACCGTGGCTCACGCTTTCCAGAGCCTGGCTAGGCGCCCTGAGCGCTCCAGCTTGCGCAGCCCGGTATTGAACAGCAGCATCAGACGGCGCGCCTCTGGATCAGCCTTGCGCATCAGCAGGTATCCCGGTTGCGACCAGATGGGGTCGGCGGCACCGGTCAGTGACAGCGATTGGGGATGACGAAAGAGCGCCTGCTGGAACAGAGTCTGTGCCACCTGCTCATCCATCACCAGATAGTGGATCCGCCCGTCGAGCAGCTTGCCCATGCTCTCCTCATCGGAATCTGACCACTCGAGGGTGAGACCGGCTTGGCGGGCGGCAAAACCATCGCCATAGAAATAGCCACGGGTCACCCCGACCGGCTCGTGTTTCAGCTCACCCAGATTGACCGCGGGCGTACCGGTCAGCGTCATCAGGCGAGTGGTGAAATGGCCGAGCGAGGCGGAGAGATAGAAAAGCTGCTCCCGCTCGCGGGAGCGAAACCAGGGCATGGTGACCACATAGCGCCCCTCCAGAGTCAGTCGGTAAGCCTCGGCCCAGGAATAGAAGTGAAAGCTGACATCGAGCCCCTCTTCGGCAAAGGCCTGGCGCACCACCTCACAGAGAAAGCCCTGATTGGGCAACGACTCACTGATATAGGGCGGCCACTCGCCCACAGCAATACGCACCGTCTCGGCCCGCACCGCAACACTGCTTGCCCAGCAACAGCACAGGGCGAGCCATACCCACTTTCGCCACCCATTATTCACCCGGCACTCTCCTCGTTTTTTTGCTGAGTGTAGCCAACCCCTCAATTAACCTCAGAAAAAAGCCCAAAAGATGTAGTTAAATTACTAGATTGGCGAGATAAAAGATGCATAATTTGGATATCTTACAAAATCAGAAAAATGACCTATTTTTGATTCAACTCAAGAATTTAATCCCATTGAAATGGCGCTTTGTCGGATTTTCTTGATCTAGATCAATTTTGGTAATATTACCACCGTGGTATATATGACCCCATCAAAGAAAAGGTGTAAGGCAAGGGCCCTTTAAGTCATCGCCATCGACGGTAGCTTAAATACATCAGGGTAATTTCCTTACAGTTGGATTCGCGTTCCCATTGAGGAGTCATACCATGATCAAAGGCATTCAAATCACCCAGGCCGCCAACACCGCTCTGCTGAACTCTTTCTGGCTGCTGGACGAAGAGAAGCAACAAGCTCGCTGCATCTGCGTCAAAGGCGATGCTTTCGCTGCCGATCAAGAAGTGCAACTGGCTGACCTGGGTCAGTTCGAATACCGCGAACTGCCGGTTCAGGCTGAGCCTGCTGTTGAAGGTGGCCAGCACCTGAACGTCAACGTGCTGCGTCGCGAAACTCTGGAAGATGCTATCGAAAACCCGGAGAAGTACCCGCAGCTGACCATCCGTGTATCTGGCTACGCAGTGCGTTTCAACGCCCTGACCCCGGAACAGCAGCGTGACGTGGTTACCCGTACTTTCACCCAGAGCCTTTAATCAGCGCCCTGCAGTGAAGAGCTGATACTTGCGGTATCAGCACAAAAAAACGGCCAATCGGCCGTTTTTTTATTGCCCCCGCACCAGCCAACGCGGCCGTGCGGGGGGAAACAGCGCTTACGCCCTGTCCGCTTCCAGTTGCCCGACCTTGCCGCCGAGCACTGCATCCATTCTCTTCTCGTCCAGCTGCTTGCAGTATTTGGCGACCACCACGGTGGCAACCCCGTTACCGATCAGGTTGGTCAACGCCCGCGCTTCGGACATAAAGCGGTCGATCCCCAGGATCAGCGCCAAACCAGCCAGTGGCAGATGTCCCACCGCCGAAATGGTCGCTGCCAGCACGATAAAGCCACTACCAGTCACCCCCGCCGCCCCTTTCGAGGAGATCAGCAGTACCACCAGCAGGGTGATCTGCTGGAACAGGTCGAGCGGCGTATTGGTGGCCTGGGCGATAAAAATCGCCGCCATGGTCAGATAGATGGAGGTGCCATCCAGGTTAAAGGAGTACCCGGTCGGAATGACCAGCCCCACCACCGATTTCTGGCAACCCAGCTTCTCCATCTTGTCCAGCATCCGCGGCAGTACCGACTCGGAAGAGGAGGTCCCCAGCACGATCAGCAACTCCTCACGAATGTAGGAGATGAAACGCAGGATGCTAAAACCCGAGGCTTTAGCGATGCTGCCCAGCACAATGAAGATAAAGAAGAGGCAGGTGAGATAGAAGCAGGCAATAAGCTGGCCCAGCTGTACCAGTGAACCTACTCCATATTTGCCGATGGTAAATGCCATTGCCCCGAATGCACCGACCGGCGCCAATCTCATTATCATATTGATAATGCCAAATATGACTTTGGAGAAACTGTCGATGACGCCGAAAATAATCTGTCCCTTTTCACCGATATGATGCAGGGAGAAGCCGAACAGCACCGCAAACAGTAACACCTGCAAGATATTACCGCTGGCAAAGGCACCGATCACACTGCCCGGAATAATATCCAGTAAAAAGGCGATAATGCCCTGGGATTTGGCCTGCTCCGCATAAGCGGAGATGGCGCTGGCATCCAGCGCAGCCGGATCGACGTTCATACCGGCACCCGGTTGCAGCAGGTTGACCACGCACAGCCCGATGATCAAGGCGATGGTGCTGACTACCTCGAAGTAGAGCAGAGCAATGGCGCCGGTCTTGCCGACCGCCTTCATGCTCTCCATCCCGGCAATGCCGGTAACCACGGTACAGAAAATAACGGGGGCTATGATCATCTTGATCAATTTGACGAAGCCATCACCGAGGGGCTTCATATCGGCGCCCAGTTCCGGATAGACATGCCCCAGAAATACCCCGAGGGTAATCGCGAGCAATACCTGAAAATAGAGGCTGCTAAATAGTTTCTTTCGCATTATTAACGTCCTGTTAATTTAATTGCACATTGTTATGGCAGCAATAAACATGCAGATAGCCGGACGAGATATCTGCGTACCTCACCCGATCCATGCTGTTTCTGCATTACTACGGTCACCACTTTACATGTAATAAAAAACAATTAAGAGACATCAATCACACAATAAAATTAACACCATTAACACCATTAACACCACGGCAACCAATAATTATTTGCTCGCAGATTAATTTGAGTCTTCAACTAAATATGGCAGATATAAAAATACCCCGCATTGCGGGGCATTTTTATCAGGCATGACTGCGTCGGGATCAGGCCGAGGTATCGAGGGGTTCGAAGCCCTTGATCAGGTCATCGATGGCCTTCATCTGTTTGAGGAAGCCCTCCAGCTTCTCCAGCGGCAGGGCGCTCGGGCCATCACAACGGGCAATTTTCGGGTCCGGGTGGGATTCAATAAAGAGACCGGCCAGACCGACCGCCATGCCGGCACGTGCCAGCTCGGTCACCTGCTCGCGGCGGCCGCCGGATGCGGCACCCAGCGGATCACGGCACTGCAGGGAGTGAGTCACGTCAAAGATAACCGGATAGCCACCGGTGCTCTTCTTCATCACGCCCAGGCCCAGCATGTCCACCACCAGGTTGTCGTAGCCGAAATTGGCACCGCGCTCGCACAGGATCAGCTGATCGTTGCCGCACTCCTCGAACTTGTCGGTGATGTTCTTCATCTGGCTTGGGCTGAGGAACTGCGGCTTCTTGATGTTGATGACGTTGCCAGTGCGGGCCATGGCTTCCACCAGATCGGTCTGGCGTGCCAGGAAAGCGGGCAGCTGGATAACATCAACCACCTCGGCGACCGGCTTGGCCTGATGGGGTTCGTGCAGATCGGAGATGACCGGCATGCCGAAGGTCGCTTTCAGCTCCTGGAAAATCTTCATCCCCTCTTCCAGACCCGGACCGCGGTAAGAGTGGATGGAGGAGCGGTTGGCCTTGTCCCAGCTCGCCTTGAAGACAAACGGGATGCCCAGCTTGCTGGTCACTTCCACGTACTTCTCGCACACCGCCATCGCCATATCGCGGGATTCCAGCACGTTCATGCCGCCAAACAGCACGAACGGTTTGTCGTTGGCAACGTCGATCTGGTTGATCTTGATATTCTTCTGTTGTTCCATCTAAGACATCCTTAATAAAAGGGCCTGAAGCCTAGTTACTCCGTTGCGACCGGACGCAGCGGCCTTGATATTCTTCTGTTTCAACTCCAAGACATCCCTAATAAAAGGGCCTGAAGCCAAGTTACTCCGTTGCAGCCGAGCGCAGCGGCCTTGATATTCTTCTGTTTAGTCTCAAGCCGCCCTTAATGGAGGGGCTTGGGGCTCAGATCCAGCGCGGCCAGTTGCACTTTCAGCACATCGGCGACGGGATCGTCCGGGCATTGTTCAATAAAATATTCAAAATCGTCGGCGGCCTGGCGCGGGCAATCGAGCTGCTCGTAGATAAAGCCGCGATCCCGCGTCTCCAGCGGATCGCCGGGCTTCATCCGCAGCAACAGCTCGCTGCAACGCAGCGCCTCGGGCATGCGATCTTCCCGCAGCAGGGCCCCTTTGCTGACGTTGAGCAGCCGTTCGATGATCTCCCACTGGCCGGAGGGCTGCAGGTAGTCGGGAGTGAGGGTCGCCAAGTCTCCCAACGCACCGCGCAGCAGCAGCTCGATGCGGGCCAGACTCAGCTCATCGCCGGTAAAGGGGTCGACATAGACCTCCCCCTCGCCACCGGCAAAGCTCACCAGGAAGTGACCGGGGAAGCAGATCCCCTCCACATCGAGCCCAAGCTTGCGTCCCAGCTGGATGATGAGAATACCGAGGCTGACCGGGATCCCCTTGCGCTGAACCAGCACCTGATTGAGATCGCAGTTGTTGGCAGAGAAATAATCCTGCCAGTCGCCATGAAAACCGAGGCTGTGGTAGAAGCCCTGCAGCAACTGCTGGCGCACCTCGTCGCAGGTGCCCTCTTCGATCTGCTCGTCCAGCCACTCGTCCAGCAGGTTCAGCTCGCGCATCCCCTCCTCGACCGAGCCATAAATCTCGTCGCTGACTGACAACGCCAGCTCGGTGATGTCGTGGGCTTCGAAATCGGTCCATTCGTCTATGTGTAACATTCTCTTCATGCCTTAGCCGAACACACTCGTCTGTTTGAGCACTGCCAACTTGGCAATAAAGTAGATCCAGCCGAGCGCCCCCAGAAAGGAGCACCAGCGCACCAGATTGCTTTTGGCCAACCACAGCGCCATCGCCGCCAGAAATACCAGCACCAGAATGGCCATCAGCTTCTCGCTGAGCCAGGGCGTTCCGTTATTGAGCGGGTTGAGGTCCAGCACCATGCAGAGCAATACGCCGGAGAGCACCACCAGACCGTTGAGCCAGCCGCTGACCTTCATCACCGGCGCGCTATAGGCTCGGCCAGTAGCGGTCTGTACCCAGTAGAAGCGGAGCATAAACATCAGCACGGCCCCGGCAATCAGGGTGAGGTGCAGGTGTTTGAGCACAAAAATCATATTCAATCCTTGCATGGGGGCGCACAGTCAACCCGCCGAGTAACAGTGAGGAACCGTCAGCGCAGCGGGCAGAGGCCCAGCGTCACCCTGTCTTTATCCCCGTAATCACGCACCGTGGCTACCTCGCGGTAGCCGCCATCACGCAGCAACTGACGCACCGCCTCCCCCTGATCCCAGCCATGCTCTAGCAGCAACCAGCCATCGGTCAGCAGATAAGCGGGGGCATGGGCCACGATGTGGCGGATATCAGCCAGCCCGGCGTCATCGGCTACCAGTGCCGAGCGGGGCTCAAAGCGCACGTCACCCTGCTCGAGATGGGGATCGGCGCCATCAATATAGGGGGGATTGGAGACAATCACCGCAAATCGTGGCGTATTGTCGTGATCCGGCTCGCCAAGGGGCTCGAACCAGCTGCCGTCGCGCACCTCGATGGGTAACCCCAGCGCGGCGCTGTTATCGCGGGCCAGTGCCGCGGCATCGGCCATCCGATCCACCGCCCACACATCGATTTCGGGCCGCTCGGACTTGAGCGCCAGCGCGATGGCGCCGGTGCCGGTGCCCAGATCCAGCACGGCGCACGGCCCTTGCGGGATTTTGGTCAGTGCCTGCTCGACCAGCACCTCGGTATCGGGGCGCGGGATCAGGGTCGCCGGGCTCACTTTCAGCGGCAGCGACCAGAACTCCCGCTCGCCCACCAGATGGGCGATGGGTTCGCCGTTGAGACGACGGGCCAGCCACCCCTGCAGAGTGGCCTGCTGGGCGGCATCCAGCTCACGCTCGGGCCAGGTCATCAGATAGCTGCGACGACACCCGAGCAGATGACAGAGCAGTACATCGGCATCGGCGCGGGGGGACTCCCCCTCAGCCAACACAGTCATGATATGGGCGCGGGCCTGCTGGATCTGCATCAGTGCCACTCCACCTTATGGGCAGAACACTTAATACGAGCTTGCCGGATCACCATTTGCATCAGTTGTTCTCGGCCAGCGAGGCGAGCTGATCGGCCTGATACTCCTGCACCAGCGGGGTAATAACGCAGTCCAGATCCCCTTCCAGAATTTCGGAGAGGCGATAGAGGGTCAGGTTGATGCGATGCTCGGAGAGGCGACCCTGCGGGTAGTTGTAGGTGCGAATGCGCTCGGAGCGATCGCCGGAGCCCACCAGATTGCGGCGGGTGCTCTGCTCGGCGGCGCGGTGGCGCTCATCCTCGGCCGCTTGCAGGCGGGCGGAGAGCACCGACATCGCCTTTGCGCGGTTCTTGTGCTGGGAGCGCTCGTCCTGGCACTCCACCACCAGACCGGTCGGCAGGTGGGTGATGCGGATGGCCGAGTCGGTCTTGTTGACGTGCTGACCACCGGCACCGGAGGCGCGGAAGGTATCGATCTTCAGATCGGAAGGGTTGATCTCGATCTGCTCGGCTTCCGGCACTTCCGGCAGCACGGCGACGGTACAGGCGGAGGTGTGCACCCGGCCCTGAGACTCGGTCTCCGGCACCCGCTGCACCCGGTGACCACCGGATTCAAACTTGAGACGGCCATAGACGCGCTCGCCGTCGATCTTGGCGATCACCTCCTTGTAGCCACCATATTCACCATCGTTGCAGCTGACGATGGAGACGCGCCAGCCCTGACGCTCGGCAAACCGTGAATACATGCGGAACAGGTCACCGGCAAAGATGGCCGCTTCGTCGCCACCGGCACCGGCGCGGATCTCCAGATAGCAGTTGTTGTCATCCTTGGGATCCTTGGGCAGCAACATCAGTTGCAGCTCCTGCTCCAGCGCCTCCAGATTGGCCTTGGCCAGCGGCAGCTCCTCCTGCGCCATTTCGCGCAGGTCGGCATCCTCCTCCTCCAGCATCATCTGGGTGGTCTCCAGATCATCCTGAGCCTGACGGTAACGCTGGAAGGCGTGAACGATATCTTCCAGCTGGGCATATTCGCGGGTCAGAGCGCGGTAGCGATCCTGATCCGAGACCACATCTGGCTCGCCGAGCATGGCCTGTACTTCTTCGTGGCGCTCGATGAGGCCTTCCAGCTTTCTGATCAGTGACGGATTCATAACTCTTGCATTCTCAATGGAGGACGGGACAACCGGCAGGTTGCCCGAAAATTATGGCTCTTGTGACAACCCCAGCGCCTGCCGCAAGCGGGAGAGCTCGCTCTGATCCCCCTGGGAGGCAGCCTGGCGCAACGCCTGGGTCGGCGCGTGGATCAATTTGTTGGTGAGGCGATGGGCCATCGCCTTGAGCGCCTGTTCGGCACTCTCGCCCTGCGCCAATGCCAGCAGGGCCCGTTGCAACTCTTCATCAGCCACTTGCTGTGACTGATGGCGGTAATCGCGAATGAGGTCGACCGAGCTCTGGCCGCGATACCAGCCCATAAACTCGTCGCGCTCTTCCTGCACGATCACCTCGGCCTGTGCGGCGGCCCGTTTACGGGTTTCGAGGTTCTGCTCGATGATCCCCTGCAAATCATCCACCGTGTAGAGATAGGCATCGGAGAGCTCATCGACTTCGGCTTCGATGTCGCGCGGCACGGCAATATCCACCAGAAACATGGGCTTGAAGCGGCGGGCCTTCAGCGCACGCTCCACCATCCCCTTGCCGATGATGGGCAGGGGGCTGGCGGTCGAGCTGATGACAATATCCGCCTCGTGCAGATAGTCGGGGATCTCTTCGAGCGTCATCACCTGGGCGCCGAATTCGGCTGCCAGAGTCTGGGCGCGCTGCAGGGTGCGGTTAGCCACCATCATCTTGGTGACGTTCTGCTCGCGCAGATGACGGGCCACCAGTTCGATGGTCTCCCCCGCCCCGACCAGCAGCACCTTGGTCTGGGAGAGATCGGAGAAGATCCGCCGACCCAGGCTGACGGCGGCAAACGCCACCGACACGGCACTGGCGCCAATCTCGGTATCTGTGCGCACTCTTTTCGCCACCGAGAAGGATTTCTGGAACAACCGCTCCAGCGCCCCCTTCAACGACTCCGCCTGCTGGGCGTGGGCATAGGATTGCTTGATCTGCCCCAGGATCTGCGGCTCCCCCAACACCAGCGAGTCGAGCCCGCACGCCACCCGCATCAGGTGGCGCACCGCCTCTTCATCGTGATGCTGATAGATGGCGGTGACCAGTTCGGCCGCGTCCAGCCCGTGGAACTGCTGCAACCAGCGAAGCACTTGCTCCTGCCGCTCCCCGTCCAGATTGCAATAGAGTTCGGTCCGGTTGCAGGTGGAGACGATCACCGCCTCGCTGACACCGGGTTGGCTCACCAGCTCACGCAAGGCGCGATCGATGCAGTCCGGGCCAAAGGCGACCCGTTCCCGCAAGGCGACACTGGCGGTGTTGTGGTTGATTCCGAGGGCAAGCAAACTCATGAGTGGGCGACGATCATTTCATACGCTGGGTGCAAAGGCTGCCAATTGTACGAGAAAGGGTAAGTCTTTAAAAGCAATACGGCCGCCCCGTATACTGTGGCAAATTCCTATCTCTGGAGCCGTCTCTTGCTGCTACGTATTTTTACCCTCACCTGCCTGCTGTTGCTGGCCGGTTGTGCCACCACCCAGCCCCAGCGTGACCAGGTGAACTGGAACCAGGAGCGGACCCGTCTCGAGCAGCTGACCCACTGGCAGCTCTCCGGCAAGATGGCCATCATCACCCCCCAACAAAAGGGCAGCGCCCGCCTCAACTGGCAGCAGGATGGCGATGATTATCGCCTCAACCTCACCAGCCTGATTGGCACCAGCATTCTGGAGCTCTCCCGCAGCAAGGGAGAGATCACCCTGCTCGACAGCGACGGCAATCGCCACCAGAGCCAGGATGCCGAAGCGCTCATCTATCAACTGACCGGCTGGAATATTCCTGTTGCGGGATTACCGGAGTGGATCAAGGGGCTGCCGGGTCAGGCGGAGTTTGAACTCAACCCCGACAGCAGTCTGGCCAGCGTGCGCGACGGCCAGTGGCAGATCGTCTATGGCGATTATCGGGATCAGGATGGCTACCGCCTGCCGCACCAGCTGACCATGACCGGCCAGAACAGCCGCCTCAAGCTTCAGATCAACCAATGGACTCTTGCACGTTAATGGCTTCCACACGCTGGCCGGCACCGGCCAAACTCAACCTGTTTCTACACGTCAATGGCCGTCGTCCCGATGGTTATCACGAGCTGCAGACCCTGTTTATCTTCCTCAACCACAGCGACTGGCTCGAGTTTGAGGTGATACCAAATAGCGACACACTCACCCTGAGCCCGGCCATTCCCGGGGTGCCGGATGAGCAGAATCTGATTATCCGGGCGGCGCGCCTGCTGCAAGCAACCCTGCCGAGCCCGCAGGGGGCCCATATCCGGCTGGAGAAGGTGCTGCCCATGGGGGGCGGCATTGGCGGCGGTTCGTCCGATGCAGCGACCACGCTGGTAGCGCTTAACCACCTCTGGCAAGCGGGTTTGAGTGAAGATGAACTGGCAGCGCTCGGCGTGCAGCTGGGGGCCGATGTGGCGGTCTTTGTCCGTGGCAAGGCGGCCTTTGCCGAAGGGGTGGGCGAGCGGCTGCAACCGGTCGAACTGCCCGAAGCCTGGTATCTGGTACTCAAGCCCGATTGCCATGTAGCGACCGCGGCCGTATTCCAGGATCCGGAGCTGCCGAGAGCTACGCCGAAAATGGCGCTGGACAACCTGCTGGAAGGTGAGTGGAAAAACGATTGCGAATCACTGGTGAAAAAGCGCCACCCCGAGGTTGCCAATGCGCTCGGCTGGTTGCTAGAATACGCGCCGTCAAGAATGACGGGCACAGGAGCCTGCGTCTTTGCTCAATTTGAAGACGAAGTGACTGCTCGGGAAGTGTTGGCCTGCGTGCCGAAGGGACTTGATGGGTTTGTCGCCAAGGGCGAGAACATATCACCTCTCTTCTCCACATTGCAACAGTTCAAATGATTGGGGTATCGCCAAGCGGTAAGGCAGCGGGTTTTGATCTCGCCATCCCTAGGTTCGAATCCTAGTACCCCAGCCAATTTTACCGAACAGTATTGATGATGATTAACGTGGCCGGTTTTGCACTCGGCCACGGATTCGGGTTACCGGTATCATCACAATCATTGGGCAGCAGACACCTTGTACGTTATCTTGATAAATCGTTTGCCCCAAAACGATAGGGTCTGATTTCAGACTCCCCCACATACTGGATGCAACCCCGAGGTTTCAAACCGTGCCTGACATGAAGCTGTTTGCTGGTAACGCAACGCCGGAACTAGCCCAGAAGATCGCAGATCGCCTGTTTATCAAACTCGGCAATGCTGCCGTAGGTCGCTTTAGCGACGGCGAGATCAGCGTACAGATCAATGAGAATGTACGTGGTGGCGATATCTTCATCATTCAATCCACCTGTGCCCCGACCAACGACAATTTGATGGAATTGATCGTCATGGTGGATGCTCTGCGTCGTGCTTCAGCTGGCCGTATCACTGCCGTTATCCCCTACTTTGGTTATGCCCGTCAGGACCGTCGCGTCCGCTCCGCCCGTGTACCCATCACCGCCAAGGTTGTCGCTGACTTCCTCTCCAGCGTCGGTGTGGATCGCGTGCTGACCGTTGACCTGCATGCCGAGCAAATTCAAGGTTTCTTCGACGTTCCGGTAGACAACGTGTTCGGTAGCCCGGTGCTGCTGGAAGACATGAAGTCCAAGAACCTCGAGTCTCCTGTCGTTGTCTCCCCGGACATCGGTGGCGTCGTGCGTGCCCGCGCCATCGCCAAGCTGCTGGATGACACCGACATCGCCATCATCGACAAGCGCCGTCCCCGCCCGAACGTCTCCCAGGTCATGCACCTGATCGGTGACGTTGCCGGCCGCGACTGCATCATCGTTGATGACATGATCGACACCGGCGGCACCCTGTGCAAAGCCGCAGAGGCCCTGAAAGAGCGCGGTGCCAAGCGTGTATTCGCCTACGCTACCCACCCGGTCTTCTCCGGTTCCGCCGTCGAGAACATCAAGAACTCCGTGATCGATGAACTGATCATCACCGACTCCATCCCGCTCACTGCGGAGATGAAAGCGGTAGGCAAGGTCAAGCAGCTGACGCTGTCAACTGTACTGGCCGAAGCCATTCGTCGCATCAGCAACGAAGAGTCCATCTCTGCCATGTTTGAGCATTGATAGATTCAGCAATAACGAAAACCGCCATCAGGCGGTTTTCGTCTTTCTGGACCTTCTCTTTCCAACTTTCTGCTATCTGGTACGACCCTGCCCCGGCAGGCTTAAGGATTTACCCATGAATTGCTTGCGTCCCCTCCTGCTCGCGACCCTCACCTCCGCCCTGTTCGCCTGTCAGCCCGCCAAAGAGAACCCGCCCTTTGTGCTGACCCTGGCTCACATGAACGACACCCACTCCCAGTTTGATCCGGTCAATGCCGAGATCAAAGGGCAGATCTTTGCCCAGCAGGGGGAGACGGACACCCTCTATACCCGCTTTGGCGGTTATCCGCGCCTGCTGACCATGGCCAAGGCCTATCAGGCCGATGCGCTGGCCAAGAACCAACCCTTGCTGCTGCTGCACGGCGGCGATGCCTGGCAGGGCAGCGGCTACTTCAAGCTCAACGAGGGGATGGCCAACGCCGAGTTGCTGAGCCAGTTCGGCCTCGATGCCATGGCGCTGGGCAACCACGAGTTCGATCTGGATAACCAGAAGCTGGCCCGCTTCATCGAGGGGGTCAACTTCCCGGTGCTGGCCGCCAACCTCGACACCAAGGCCGATCCGGCCCTCAGCAAGGCTGACAACCTCAAGCCCTTCGTGGTCTATGCCTTTGACGGCAACCAGAAGAGTCCGGTCACCGATCTCGACAACCTGCCGCAAGGCAAACAGCTGGTCGCTGTCATCGGTCTGGTACTGGAAGACATGGGCAATATCGCCCCCAACGTCGGCAAACTGCGCTTTGGCAAGGAGGTCGCCTCGGCTCAGGCCACGGTCGACATGCTGCAAGCCAAGGGGATCCACCAGATCGTGGCACTCACCCACATCGGCAACGAGCGGGATCTGGCGCTGGCCGCCAAGGTAAACGGCCTCGATGCCATCGTCGGTGGTCACTCCCACAGCCTGCTCGGCGATTTTCGCAATATCGGCTGGGGCAAGACCGGCGATTACGCCAAGCTGGTGACCAATCCGGATGGCATCGGCAAAACCTGCGTGGTGCAGGCAGGCTCCTACGCCCAGGCCATCGGTCTGGCACAGGTGACCTTTGACAGCCAGGGTCAGGTGACCGACTGCCAGGGCCACAACAGCCTGCTGGCCAGCCGCGACTTCTTCGCCGATGCGGCGCGCAAGCAAGCGCTCGACGATGCCCGGAGCAAAGAGGCAAGCCAGTTTGTCGACAACCAACCCAATCTGGTGACCGTGGATGAAGATCCGCGCCTGCGCGGCATCATCGACAGCCACTACAAACCGGCGCTGGAGAAAGCCTACGGCCCGGTGATCGGCACCATCCCCGAGCAGCTGCAAAATGCCCGTCGCCCCGGTGACAACGGCAGCGACAGCAATGGCTCAGATGTTGCGCCGCTGGTTGCCGAAGGGGAGTTCTACTGGGCCAATACCCCAGCAGTGCAAGCCCTGACCGGCGGCCCGGTCGATTTTTCTCTGGTTGCGGTGGGCGGTGTGCGCGCCGACCTGCCTGCTGGCGAATGGCGTGAGGGGGATAGTGCCCTCACCCTGTTGCCATTCAAGAACCAGCTCGCGGTGCTGACCCTGACCGGCGCCGAGGTGCGAGCCCTCTTGACCGAGACCATCACAGCCACCCTGCCCGCCAGCGCCCATGCCGGCAAGTTCCCCTATGGCGGCCACCTGCGTTACACCTTCCAGGAGACCGACGCAGGCAAAGCGGGCACCCTGACCCAATTGCAGCGCAAGACCGCAAGCGGCGAGTGGCAGGATCTGGTGGATAGCCAGCGCTATCGGGTAGTGATGAACGCCTACAGCGCCAACGGCAACGATGGCTGGCAGGCACTGGCCAATGCCCAGCGCCACCAGAGCGAGCGGGTCGACATCGCCAGCGTCAATGGCAAGTTGACTGCCTTCCCGGTGTTGAAGGTGGCACAAAACGGTGAACTGCTGAGCGCCGTCTATGCCCCGGGCCAGCCCCTCGATTGCAAGGCCAGCGGCGTGGATTGCGGCACTGATGCAGCCTCTTTCGTTAAGTATGTGCGCGATGCCCGTCCCACCCTGACCGCTCTGGATGAAGAGACCGTCACCCTGCTGCGTGCCAAATAACGACGGTAGTCAACCGAGCACAACCCATCGGCAAGCTGAAACGGGCCTCATGCAAGAGGCCCGTTTGCCCACCGTTAGCCACCCATTGGCCGCAATAATGCTGCAAATCCCGCCATAACATGCGCATTGGTTGAGTGATCGCCACTCGGCGGCTAGAATATTGCGTCCTATTGCCCTGGGTAGTGTGCCCACGGCAGCTGCGAGTGAAGACATCAAGCGTGACAAGCGAAATCAAACTGATCGTCGGACTGGGCAACCCCGGCCCGGAATATGCCAAGACCCGCCACAACGCGGGCGCCTGGTATGTAGAGCAACTGGCCCGCTGGCACAATGTCAGCCTGCGTGAAGAACCTAAGTTCTTCGGCCATACTGCCCGCATCCTGGTCGAGGGGCAGGATGTGCGGCTGCTCATCCCGAACACTTATATGAACCTCTCTGGCAAGGCGGTGGCCGCACTGGCGCGTTTTTATCAGATTGAGCCGGAAGCGATTCTGGTGGCCCATGACGAACTGGATCTGCCGCCGGGCATCGCCAAGTTCAAGCAAGGTGGTGGTCACGGTGGCCATAACGGCCTCAAGGACATCATCGCCAAGATGGGCAACAACAATAACTTCTTCCGGCTGCGTCTCGGGATCGGCCATCCCGGCAGCAAAGAGCAGGTGGCTGGCTTCGTCCTGACCAAGGCCCCCAGTAGTGAACAGAACCTGATCGACGCCGCGCTGGACGAGTCCCTGCGCGCCACCGACATCCTGTTCAAACAAGATATGACCAAGGCCATGAATCGCTTGCACAGCTTCAAGGCGGAAAAGGGTTAGGTCGGTTTGACCCTGTACGGGCATTGTGCCGGTACATGAGCAACGACCAGAACAAGCATGACATGGGCCGCCTGCGGGCGACCCCCAACAGCATCCATCAAGTAAGGTAACAATCCATGGGTTTTAAATGCGGTATCGTGGGCCTGCCCAATGTAGGCAAATCCACCCTGTTCAACGCGCTGACCAAGGCCGGTATCGAAGCCGCCAACTTCCCGTTCTGCACCATCGAGCCGAACACAGGTGTGGTGCCGATGCCGGACCCGCGCCTCGATCAGCTGGCTGCCATCATCAATCCGCAGCGCGTTGTGCCGACCACCATGGAATTCGTCGACATCGCCGGTCTGGTTGCCGGTGCCTCCAAGGGTGAAGGTCTGGGTAACCAGTTCCTGGCCAACATCCGTGAAACCGAAGCGATCGGCCACGTTGTGCGCTGCTTCGACGACGAGAACATCATTCACGTTGCCGGCAAGGTCTCCCCTGCCGACGACATCGAAGTGATCAACACCGAGCTGGCCCTGTCGGATCTGGACGCCTGCGAGCGCGCCATTCACCGTCAGTCCAAGCGTGCCAAAGGCGGCGACAAGGATGCCAAGCTGGAAGTGGAAGTGCTGGAGAAGATCAAGGTCGCGCTGGAAAACGGTCAGATGATCCGCGGCATGAAGCTGGATAAAGAAGAGCTGGCCGCCGTGAGCCACCTCAACTTCCTGACCCTGAAACCCACCATGTATATCGCCAACGTGGCGGAAGATGGCTTCGAGAACAACCCCTATCTGGACAAGGTGCGTGAAATCGCTGCCGCCGAGAACGCGGTCGTGGTCGTGGTCTGCTGCGCCATCGAAGCGGACATCGCCGAACTGGACGACGAAGATCGCGCCGAGTTCATGGCTGACCTTGGCATCGAAGAGCCGGGCCTGAACCGCGTTATCCGCTCCGGCTACCAGCTGCTCAACCTGCAGACCTACTTCACCGCCGGTGTGAAAGAGGTGCGCGCCTGGACTATTCCGGTCGGTGCCACCGCCCCGCAAGCGGCAGGCAAAATCCACACTGACTTTGAAAAAGGCTTTATTCGCGCCCAAACCATCGCCTTTGAAGACTTTATCAACTACAAGGGTGAGCAAGGCGCCAAGGAAGCGGGCAAGATGCGCGCTGAAGGGAAAGATTACATCGTCAAAGATGGCGATATCATGAATTTCCTGTTCAACGTCTAATCCCATGACAGGCCAGCATTTGCTGGCCTGTTTTTTATCTGCCATTGCCCGGGCAATCATGGCAATGTCTTAAAAAAAACCAGATTGTTGGGCTTTTGCGCAACAGAGACCAATAACTGGTCAAACGCACTCAAATTGCGTTTTTCTGGCAAAAAAAGGGTTGACGCCCCAGAGCCAGATACGCATAATTCGGCCCGCACGGTGACGAGGTAACGACTCACCGGAAGCAAGGTTGGCTATGTAGCTCAGTTGGTTAGAGCATCGCACTCATAATGCGGGGGTCACAGGTTCGAATCCCGTCATAGCCACCATTAATATTGCGGAAGTGGCGAAATTGGTAGACGCACCAGATTTAGGTTCTGGCGCCCTAGGCGTGAGAGTTCGAGTCTCTCCTTCCGCACCATTAATAGCAGTACCAAACAGACCAGCTCACGCTGGTTTTTTTGTATCTGAAATTTTCCTCTCCCCAGTTTTTCTCTCGCGCCTCTATTAACCCAGCTCCACGTTAATTCACGTTCACGTCCCTCTTCACTGATTCCGAGCACACCTTGCCACTCTTGTCTCCCAGACATAAAAAAGCGGCCCGCAGGCCGCTGGTGCACACATTCATCATCCCGGTTATCAGAACGGGAAGAACCAGGGGATCGCCACCACGCTCACCGCCATCACCAACAGGGTGAATGGCACCCCGATACGGATAAAATCGGCAAACTTGTAGTTGCCCGGCCCCAGCACCAGAGTATTCACCGGTGACGAGACCGGCGTCATAAAGGCAGCCGAGGCGGCGATGGCAATGGTCATGGCAAACGGATAGGGTGATACCCCCATCTGTTGCGCCGTGCCCAGTGCAATGGGCGCCATCAGCACAGCTGTCGCGGTGTTGGAGATAAAGAGCCCGATCACGGCGCAGAGGGCAAACAGGCTGGCCAGCATGACCCGCGGCCCCATCTCCCCCACCGCATTGATCAGGCCACCGACGATCAGATCCACCCCGCCGGTTTTTTGCAGCGCTAGCGCGAAGGGGAGCATGCCGACGATGAGGATCAGGGTCGGCCAGTGGATCGACTTGTAGGCACTCTCCATATCGATGCAGCGAAACTTGCCCATCAGCAGACAGGCGATCAGCGCGGCAATCACGTTGGGCACCGGATCGGTCACCATCAGCAGGATCATCACACCAAGACAGAAGAGGGCATGAATGGCCTGGCTGCGGGCGGGGGCCATCTCGTCCACTTCGGCGGGCAGCCCCATCAGCAGAAAGTCGCGGCTATGGGTCTGCAACTGTCTGATGTGGCTCCAATTCCCTACCACCAGCAGGGTGTCGCCCATCTGCAGCGGCTCATCCACCAGCTTGCCTGCCAGTGCCTCACCGTCGCGGCGCAGCCCCACCACGCTCAGGCCATAGCTGGAGCGGAAGGTCACCTCACGCACGCTTTTACCCAGCAGCTTGGACTCAGGGATCAGCGACACCTCGGCCATCCCCACCTCCCGCGCCTGATCGGAGAAATACTCCCCGCGCAGGATCATGGGTTCAAGCCGCGCCTCGGTGCAAAACGCCCGCACATCCACCTCGGGGTCTGACATGTCGATCAGCAGCACATCCTTGGCCTGGAACTCACTGATCCCGGACACCGGCACCATCACCCGGCGAAACTTGCGCCAGCGCTCCACCCCGATGACGTGGGCACCATAACGGGCACGCAGTTGCAGCTCATCCAGGGTATGGCCAATCAGCGGGGAGTCCGGCCGCAGCGCCAGACGACGGGCCCGACCGGCCAATCGGTAGTCTCTGATCAGATCGCGCAGGGTGCGGCGCCCGGTCGGCTTGCCTTTGCCCTCTTCTCCCTCGCCCACCAAGGAGCCGCGCACCAGCAGCATGTAGAGGATGCCCAGCCCCAGGATCAGCACGCCCATGGGGGTGAAATCGAAGAACCCGAAACCGTGAATGCCGTGACGCATCAGCTCGCTGTTGACCACCATGTTGGGGGGCGTGGCCACCAGCGTCATCATGCCGCTGATCAGCCCGGCAAAACCGAGGGGCATCATCAGGCGACCGGCCGGGATCCCCATCCGGTTCGCCACGCTCAGCACCACCGGGATAAAGATGGCCACCACCCCGGTGCTGCTCATCACAGCCCCCAGACTCGCCACCGCTACCATCAGCAACACCAGCAGCTTGGTCTCGCTGCTACCCGCCACCTTCACCAATGCATCCCCCACCTGATAGGCGATGCCGGTGCGCACCAGCCCCTCACCCACCACAAACAGGGCGGCAATCAGGATAACGTTGGGGTCGCTAAAGCCCGCCAGCGCCTCCGGCAGGGTGAGGGTGCCGCTCAGCACAAAGAGGATAATGATCAACAGGGCGACCACATCCATGCGCACCTTGTTGGTCATGAAGAGATAGATGGCGCCAGCCAGCAGACAGAGCACCCAGACAAGCTCGGAATTCAATACAACCTCCTTTTATCACGTGATTCTCCTCCCGGAGAGTGGACTCTATCAGACCACAGCCACGGCGCTATCATCTTGCTACATATCAATAAAGTCCGGCCCGCCGGGGCCCCATAACCCATCACTGCTGGAATAACCGGGCAGCAGCGGCGATTTCTTTGATATGGGCCAAGCCCGGGGCGGACAAAAGTCCTGCCCCTCCTCCCCCTCACCCCTTAGAATGGCGCCCTCGCATACTAACCCTCATGCCCAAGGATCAGAAAATGAGCATATTCGAGCTGTTCAGCATCAATAACACGCTAGTGACCATCCCGCTGGGTGGCGGCTATGCCATGTCATGGATTGAAGCCATCGGCACCCTGTTCGGGCTGGCCTGTATCTGGTTCGCCAGTCAGGAGAAGACCATCAACTACCTGTTTGGCCTGATCAACGTCAGCCTGTTTGCCATCATCTTTTTCCAGATCCAGCTCTACGGACTGTTGATGCTGCAGCTGTTCTTCTTCTGCGCCAACGTCTACGGCTGGTACGCCTGGACCCGCCCGGCCAACGATCAGGGGGATACCCTGCAGATCCGCTGGCTCAGCAAATCCAAACTGATGGTGACCGCCGCCGTGAGCGTGCTGGCCATCGCTCTGCTGACCCGCTATATCGACCCGGTCTTCGCCACCCTGGCGCGCACCTCGGTCTCCCTGCTCAACCTGTTTGGTGCCAACCTTGCTACCCCCGAGCCCTCCCCTGATGCCTTCCCGTTCTGGGATGCCAGCATGACGGTGCTCTCGGTCGTCGCCCAGATCCTGATGACCCGCAAATACGTGGAGAACTGGATCCTCTGGGTCGTCATCAACATCATCAGCATCGGTGTCTATGCCGCGCAGGGCGTCTACGCCATGTCGCTCGAATACCTGATCCTGCTGTTTATCGCCGCCAACGGCACCCGCCTCTGGGTGATTGCCGCCAAGCGCCAGCCACAAGGTCTGTAAGCCATGACGCTATTACCCCATCTTCAGTGCCGCCCCGACCAGATTGCCGATCGGGTGGTGCTGTGCGGCGACCCGGCCCGGGTCGACCGCATCGCCAGCCAGCTCGAACAGTGTGAAGTGCTGGGGCAAAACCGGGAGTTTCGCCTCATCAACGGCCGCTATCAGGGGCTGCCCATCACGGTCTGCAGCACCGGCATCGGTGGCGCCTCGGCCGTCATAGCGCTGGAGGAGCTGGTGCAAGCCGGTGCCCACTCGCTTATTCGGGTCGGCTCCGCTGGTGCCCTGCAACACGACATCGGGCTGGGCGACCTTATCGTGGTGGAAGGGGCGGTACGCAATGAGGGCGCCTCGCAGGCCTATCTGCCCGCCGAGTACCCCGCCTGCGCCGATATCTGGCTGCAAGCGGCCCTGCTCAACCATGTGGCCACTAGCAGCCAGCCTCATTGGCACGGGCTGGTACGCTCCCACGACAGCTTCTATCGGGATGACGAGCAGGAGGTGTGCCGCTACTGGCATGCCCGTGGCGTACTGGGCGCTGACATGGAGACCGCAGCCCTGCTGACCGTGGGTCGCCTGCGCAAGGTGCGGGTTGCAGCCGTGCTCTGCAACGTAGTGCTGTTCGAGCAGGATGTGCAACAAGGGGTGGCGGATTACGCCAGCGCCGAACAGGCGATGATGGCCGGTGAGCAGCAAGCCATCGCGGCCGCCCTCCACGCTCTGGTGCAATAACCCGCAAACCGTTAATCACGGCACATTCGACAGGAGGCGGGCTGGTATCCGGCCCGCACTCTTGCTAGCCTCATGGCCCTCGTCATCCGGTGCGACAGGCAAGTCATGCAGCAACAGCCCTACCCCCTCGGCCGTTTTCACGCCGAACTCCAGCAGCTTGAACCCCGCTTTGCCGCGGCGCTCGACGCCTGCACCCTGTTTCTGCGCCGTTACCTGCCGGGCGAATTGATAATGCGGCAGGGGGAGCAGAGCGAGCAGCTCTATCTGGTCGAACATGGCCGGGTCTCCCTCAACAGCACGGTACACTCTGGCCGCCGCTTCCAGCTTGGCGAAATTGAGTGCCACAGCCAAATCTTCGGCGAGATGGAGTTCTTCAGCGCAACCCCGGTACAGTGGAACGTGGTGGCCGAGACCGAGCTGGATGCCCGAGTCATCTGCGCCAACAAACTAGCCCAGCGCCTGCTGGCAGAACCTGAGTTGACCCTCTTTTTCGCTGCGGCGCTTGCCAGCGACTATCTCGACACCCTGGAGATCACCACCAGCCGGCTGCTCCACCCCATCGCCTACAACATCGCCTATGAGCTATGGCGTGAGCGCCAGCGCACTCCGATGCTGGGATCGCGCAAGCGGGCCCATGAGGCGGCGCGCTTCGGCACCACCGAGCGGGTTTACCGCCGCGCCCTCAAGGAGCTGGTCGAACAGGGCATAATTGCCGACAGCAGTGACGGCCCCGTTATCGCCGATCTGGCCAGGCTGCGCGCCTATCTCGATCTTTGATTTCCATTCACCTCATTTCGATTCACCCAGTCAGGAGTCACCATGTCTGCTCATTCCTATCCCGAATTCACCTTCTTCAGCCGCTTCGTTGCCGACATTCAGGCGGGCCGCAAGACCATCACCATCCGCGACGAGAGCGAGGCCAACTGGCAGCCCGGCCAGCGGCTGGCGCTGTTCACCAACCCGGAGCACCAGCCCTTTGGCACCATAGAGGTGCTCTCGGTCAAGGCGGTCGCCTTCGATGAGCTCAATAACGAGCATGCCCGTCAGGAGAACATGACCCTCCCCGAGCTCAAACAGGTGATCCGCGACATCTACCCCGATCTGCCGCCGCTCTATGTGATTGAATTCAAACTGATTGCCTGAGCCGGATTTGGCCTTTGCCGAGCGATGTGTTAATAGTGTCCTCTTTTGAATCAGGGAGGTCACCCGAGTGTTTGAGATAGCGAGCCTGAAAGAGGGGATGATGCACGGGGTCGAGCTGTTCCAGCTGCTGCTGGAGATCATCTCCATCGCCTGTGTGGTCATTGGCCTCTTTAAAACTCTCTGGCTGGCGGCAAGAGTGCGGGATCACCAGCCCGGCTTTCCGCGTATTCGCCTCTGCTTTGGCAGCTGGCTTATTCTGGCGCTGGAGTTTCAGCTGGCCGCCGATATCCTGGCCACCACGGTCGCACCGAGCAAGGAGGAGCTGATCCGCCTCGCCATCATCGCGGTGATCCGCACCTTCCTGAACTACTTCCTCGGCAAGGAGCTGGAAGCACAAGCGGAGCGCCAACAAGAGAAGGCAGAACGCCAGCAGGAGCAGTGCAGCGAGCAGGCCAAGGCTGCTCAATAACCAGTATTCCTGCATAGCATCAACGCTAAGTGCCGTGCCATCCCGACCACAGCCGTGGCCCGGGATGGCACCTTTGTGACCCTCTCCGCACTTTTGGTAATCAGCCAACAATGGAACCCTTTTCAAGGTTTCCCCTGCCCTGTCGAGTACCCGTTCATCTGCGTAAGATAGAAAATCTCCTCCCCCAACCGGCCAAGCTGATGAACCCGCAACCCCTTCACACGCCCGATATCGACCTCGATAGCTGCGTCATCTACCAGATCTACCCCATGAGTTTTCAGGACAGCGATGGCGACGGCATGGGCGATATCAACGGCATCCGTCAGCGTCTCGGTTATCTGGCCACCCTCGGGGTCGATATGCTCTGGCTCACCCCCATCTATCGCTCCCCCAAGCGGGACAACGGCTATGACGTGGCGGACTACCGTGCCATCGACCCCGCCTTCGGCACCCTGACCGAGATGGAGCAGCTGATAGCCGAAGCGGCCGCTCACGGCATCGGTATCATGATGGATATCGTCGCCAACCACACCTCCATCGAGCATGAGTGGTTTATGAAGGCACTGGCCGGCGACTCGCGCTATCAGGAGTACTACGTATTTCGCGATCAAGCCTTTGTCGATGCTCACCCCATTACCTCGATTTTTGGCGGTAGCGGCTGGCAGTATGTGCCAGCGCTTGATCGCTACTATCTGCACAACTTCGATCCCAGTCAGGCCGATCTGGACTGGGATAACCCGGCGGTGCGTGCCGAGATGGCAGAGGTGATCAACTTCTGGCTGGGCAAAGGGATCAAGGGATTTCGCTTCGATGTGATCGATATGGTGAGCAAGGAGTGGGACCGACTGGCCATGAGCAACGGCCCGCGCCTGCACGACTATATCCGCGAGCTCAATGCCGCCAGCTTCGGCGGCAAGGGGATCATCACGGTGGGGGAGACCTGGGGGGCCGATCTCTCCCATATGCAGAACTATTCGAACCACGATGGCAGCGAGTTCAGCATGGTGTTCAACTTCGAGCATCTGGGGCTCGGCAGTGACAAGTGGTCATCCCGCTTCGATCCCCTCGCCTTCAAGCGAGCCATGGCCCGCCACCAGCAAGGGCTGCACGGTCAGGGCTGGAACAGCCTGTTTCTCGGCAACCACGACCTGCCCCGCGCAGTCTCCCGCTTTGGCGATGACAGGCCAGAGTGGCGTGAAACCAGCGCCAAGCTGTGGTCCATGGTGCTGCATATGATGCAGGGCACTCCCTTCATCTATCAGGGGGAGGAGCTCGCCATGACCAACCGCCACTGGCAGCCGGGCGAGCTGCGCGATGTGGAGGCCATCAACTACCGCGCCAGCCAGTCAGGGCTGGATCCTGCCGAGCTGAGTCGGCGGCTCGATGCCATCGGCCGCGACAACGCCCGTACCCCGATGCAGTGGGACGCCGGCCCCCACGCCGGTTTCAGCACGGCCACGCCCTGGATCGCCCTCAACGCCAATCACATCGAGATTAATGCCGCCGAGCAGCTGGCCCGCCCCGACTCGCCGTTTCACTGCTATCGCCAGCTTATCGCCCTGCGCAAGGCCCACCCGGTCGTTCGCCACGGCAATTTCGAGCTGCTGGATGGGGATGATCCCGAGCGCATCAGCTATCGCCGCCACTGGCAGGATCCGGCCAGCGGAGAGCAGCACACCCTGCTGCTGCTCGCCAATCTCACGGCGAACCCCTTGCCGATGCCCCACTTCGACAAGGTGACAGACAAGATGCGGTTGCTGCTGGCCAATTACCCAGGCGAACCGCTGCCACTCTTCGCTCCTTATCAGTGCGCTATCTGGCTGCAAGTGGAGCAGGGTTAACCCCGTGCTGAAGGGCCATGTCAATGGCCCGTCAGCCACCTCCCGTTGGCTGTCAGCAGAAAATCATGCACCCACGCGGCGGGATTAAATTAACCACTATTACTGACTTATTAATTGATTATTTATCCCGTTTGATACGCTCTCATTGCCCCTCTTACTATGCCTGCGACCTATCCATTGCCGATGCAACCATCGGCCTTCAAACTGGCATAGCAAAGTGGAAAACAGATGATCACCACAGACGGGAATAACGCAGTCGCCTCGGTGGCGTACCGCACCAGCGAAGTCATCGCCATCTACCCCATCACCCCCAGCTCGGCCATGGCTGAGCAGTCGTCGGCCTGGTCGAGCGAACGGGGCAAGAACCTCTGGGGGGATGTGCCCCGGGTTGTCGAGATGCAGTCGGAAGGGGGCGCCATCGCCGCCGTCCACGGCGCCCTGCAGACCGGCGCGCTAGCAACCTCGTTTACCTCGTCGCAGGGTTTGCTGCTGATGATCCCCAACCTCTACAAGCTGGCGGGTCAGCTTATCCCCTTTGTTCTGCATGTGGCGGCGCGTACCGTGGCGACCCACGCGCTATCGATCTTTGGCGATCACTCGGACGTGATGGCGGTGCGCCAGACCGGCTGTGCCATGCTCTGTGCCAGCAATGTGCAGGAGGCGCAGGACTTTGCCCTGATCTCCCAGATAGCGAGCCTCAACAGCCGCCTCCCCTTTATCCACTTCTTCGACGGCTTTCGTACCTCTCACGAGATCGCCAAGATAGCGCCGCTCGCTGACGACACCCTGCGCGCCCTGCTGCCCGCAGATGCCATCCGTGCCCATCGTGACCGGGCGCTCACCCCCGACAAACCGGTCATTCGCGGTACCGCTGCCAACCCGGACACCTACTTCCAGTGCCGGGAGGCGAGCAATCCCTGGTATGACGCCGCCTATGGCCATGTGAGTGAGGCGATGCAGACTTTTGGCGAGCAGACCGGCCGTTTGAATATGTCGGCCACCCGCAGGCGGAGCGGATTGTGGTGCTGATGGGCTCGGCCATCGGCACATGTGAAGAGGTGATCGAGCGCCTGCTGGCCCAAGGGGAGAAGGTAGGTCTGGTGAAAGTGCGGCTGTTCCGTCCCTTCTCGGCCGGACACCTGTTGGCCGCGATTCCCGAGAGTGCCCGCGCCATCGCCGTACTGGATCGCACCAAGGAGCCGGGCGCACAGGCCGAGCCCCTCTATCTTGACGTGATGACGGCGCTGGCCGAAGCGGTCAGCCGGGGCGCACGGGCAAGCCTGCCGCGGGTTATCGGCGGCCGCTATGGCCTCTCCTCCAAAGAGTTCGGCCCCGCCTGCGCGCTGGCGGTGTTTGCCGAACTGGCACAGGAGAACCCGCGCCCGCGCTTTACCGTCGGCATCTTCGATGACATCACAGGTCTCTCGCTGCCGCTGGCAGCGCTGGATTCGCAAAGCCTCATTCACGGCCAGCAACACAAGCTGGAGGCGCTCTTTTACGGTCTTGGCAGCGACGGCACCGTCTCGGCGGCCAAGAACAGCATCAAGATCCTCGGCAACCACACCGACCTCTATCCGCAGGGCTATTTCGTCTACGACTCCAAGAAGGCGGGCGGCCTCACCGTCTCTCACCTGCGGGTGGGCGAGCGGCCGCTGCAATCGGCCTATCTGGTGGAAGAGGCGGACTTTATCGGCTGCCATCAGTGGCAGTTTGTCGACAAGTACCGGATGGCGGAGCGCTTGAAAGCGGGCGGCATCTTCCTGCTCAACACCCCCTACAGCGAAGCGGAGATCTGGCAGCGACTACCCAGCGAGGTACAGCATGCCCTGCGCGAGAAAGAGGCGCGCTTCTACATCATCAACGCCGCCAAGATTGCCCGCGACTGTCAGCTCGGCAACCGCATCAATACCGTGATGCAGATGGCCTTCTTCCAGCTCAGCGCCATCATTCCCCCCGCAGAGGCGACCAGCCTGCTGAAGCAGGCCATCGCCACCAGCTATGGCAGCAAGGGGCAGACACTGGTCGAACGCAACTGGCAGGCACTGGAGGCAACCTGCGCCGCCCTGACCCGGGTGCCACTTGGCGAACTGGATCCCGCCAGCCGCCCGCGCCCACCGGTGGTTTCGGCCAAGGCCCCCGATTTTGTCCAGACCGTCACCGCCGCCATGCTGGCGGGGCTGGGTGACAGCCTGCCGGTCTCCGCCTTCCCGCCGGATGGCACTTGGCCGGTCGGCACCACCCGCTGGGAGAAGCGCAACATCGCCAAGGAGATCCCCATCTGGGAGGCGGAGCTCTGTACCCAGTGCAACTACTGCGTCGCCGCCTGTCCCCACTCGGCCATTCGCGCCAAGGTGGTGGAACCGGATGCGCTGGCCGCTGCTCCCGCCACTCTGGATGCGCTGGATGTGAAATCCCGCGACATGCGCGGCCAGCAGTACGTGCTGCAGGTGGCGCCAGAGGATTGCACCGGCTGCAACCTCTGCGTCGAGGTGTGCCCGGCCAAGGATCGCAGCAACCCGGATCGCAAGGCGATCAATATGGCTTCACGGCTCGATCACCTCGACGAGCAGAAGGCCAACTACGACTTCTTCCTCGACCTGCCAGAGCGCAGCGCCGAGCAGCTGGAACGCATCGATATCCGCACCTCCCAGCTCATCTCGCCGCTGTTTGAATACTCGGGCGCCTGCTCCGGCTGTGGCGAGACCCCCTACATCAAGCTGCTGACCCAGCTCTATGGCGATCGGCTGCTGATTGCCAACGCCACCGGCTGCTCGTCCATTTATGGCGGCAACCTGCCTACCACCCCTTACACCACCAACGCCGACGGGCGCGGGCCGGCATGGGCCAACTCGCTGTTTGAAGACAACGCCGAGTTCGGACTGGGCTTCCGTCTCACCGTCGATCAGCACAGGGAGCGGGTGCGCCGTCTGCTGGCGAGCCTGGGCGACACCATCCCGGCAGCGCTGCGCGAGGCGCTCGACGATGCCACCCTGCCGGTTTCTAAGCAGCGGGCCCATATCCAGCAGTTGCGAGCGCTGCTGCAGGAGAGCCAGATCCCGGCAGCCCAAGAGCTGGCTCGCGATGCGGACTATCTGGTGGAGAAGTCGGTCTGGCTCATCGGTGGTGACGGCTGGGCCTACGACATCGGCTTTGGCGGGCTCGACCATGTGCTGAGTCTGGGGGAGAACATCAATGTGCTGGTGCTCGATACCCAGTGCTACTCCAACACCGGTGGCCAGCAGTCGAAGGCGACGCCACTCGGTGCCATCACCAAGTTTGGCGAGCAGGGCAAACGCAAGGCACGCAAGGATCTCGGCGCCAGCGTGATGATGTATGGTCACGTCTATGTGGCGCAGATCTCCCTCGGCGCCCAGATGAACCAGACGGTGAAGGCAATTCAGGAGGCGGAAGCCTACCCGGGCCCCTCGCTCATCATCGCCTACAGCCCCTGCGAGGAGCATGGCTACGACATGGCCGAGAGCCACGAGCAGATGAAGCAGCTTACCGCCACCGGCTTCTGGCCGCTCTACCGCTTCGATCCGCGCCGCGCCGACGAGGGCAAGTTGCCGCTGGCACTCGACTCGCGGGCACCCAATGCCTCGCTGGCCGAGACCTTGCGCCACGAGCCCCGCTTCCAGCGGCTGGAGCGTCAGCTGCCGGAGGTGGCCAGCCAGCTCTATGAAGAGGCAGAGCAGGAGGCCAACCGCCGCTTCGCCTGGCTGAGCCAGCTGGCGGGCAAGGAGAGTCCGGCGCAGGAGTAAGCCACGTATCGCTTGATGGCAGCAGCCACGCTATTCGCCAAATAACAATCAGGGCTCCCCGCGGGGAGCCCTGATGCTAGCTATGGTGAGCCAATGTCGGCGCTGGCCGGATCAGGCGCTGATGGAGGCCAACTCGTGACGCTTCAGCGCCAGCAGGGTGATAAGCAGCGCCAGCGTGGCAATCAGTGCCATACCGATATAGGTCGCGCTGAAGCCCGGGGCCAGCAGATCGGGGGCGAGCCGGCTCAGATCGCCATCGCTGCCGGCTGGCAGGCGCAAGTGGAACAGCATGGAGCAGATAGCCACGCCGACGGCACCACCAAGCTCCCGCCCGAAGTTGAACAGCGACATGCCGATGCCGCGATCTTCCCGTGGCAGGGCATTTTGCACCACCACGGAGAGGGCGGGCAGCACCAGACCCAGACCTATACCGGCAAACCCGAGGGCCAGTCTGACCCAGGCATCGAAGTGGATCTGCCACAGCGCCACCGCCGCCAGCACAAACCCGACCGCAACAAAGCTTTTGTAGTGACCGGTACGGCCAATCAGCTTGCCACCGACAAAGGCGCCGGCAGTGATGCAAATCATGAAGATGACCATGATGGCGCCGCTCTCGCTGGCGCTCATCCCCTTCTGCCACTGCATCTGCAACGGCAGATAGACCAGCACGGCAAACATCAGCAACTGGGAGAGCATCACCAGCAGCACGCTCACCAGATAACCGGGCAGCCGTGCCAGATGGGCAGGCAGAATGGGGTCGTGGGCACGCCGCTCAATCAGAATCAGCAGCAGCAGCGCAACGCCCAGTGCCGCCGAGAGCCAGACTGCAGGCAGCGCCGCTTCCGGCGAGAGCAGCAACAGGGTGAGCGTGGTGACGGTAATCAGCAGACCCGCCCCCTTCCAGTCGAAGCGACTGTGGCGACGCACGTTGAGCTGCTTGAGGTTGCGGTTGATGAGAAAGACCGCCAGCGCCCCGAGCGGCAGATTGATCCAGAAGATCCAGCGCCAGCTGAGTTGCTCGGTGAAATAGCCGCCGAGCAAGGGGCCGGCGATGCTGGAGACCGCATAGACCGCCGAAATGTAGCCCTGATACTTGCCCACCTCCCGTGGCGGAATGGTGTCGGCAATCACGGTAAACGCGAGGGCAATCAGGCCGCCGCCCCCCAGCCCTTGCAGCACCCGCGCTGCCAGCAAGGTCGGCAGATCCTGGGAGAGCGCACAGGCCACCGAGCCCGCCAGAAACAGGCCGATGCCGATATTGAGCATCCGCACCCGGCCAAAGAGATCGCTCAGCTTGCCGTAGAGGGGCAGCACGGCGGTGGCCGCCAGCAGGTAGGCGGTGACCACCCAGGTGAGGGCGGCCCCAGCGTGCAGCTCGGCGCCAATCATGGGCAGCGGGGTGGTGACTATGCTCTTTTCCAGTGAACCGAGCGCGATCACCAGCGCCACACTGGAGAAAATGGTTTTGGGGGATATTTTCGAGGTCATAAGCGGACTCGCTGATCTGATATGCCAAAGTATCCGGCAATGAACGGATTATTGTCTCACAAATCAGCAAGAGATAGAAAAAACGGCGGCCACAATCTGCCCAACCATGAGGCCGATCCCACAAAACGCCGACCGTTTCTGCTAGCCTGCCCTATTTGATTCAAGGAGCCCCCATGAGCGAGCGTGAGCAGTACGGGTTTGATCACTACGATGCCCTGATTTTCGATATGGATGGCACTTTGGTAGATTCCATGCCCCTCCATCTGGATGCCTGGGAGCTCACCTGCGCCGAGTTCGGCATCCCCTTCGAGCGGGATCAGCTCTATCAGTACGGCGGCATTCCCACCCGCAAGATCATCGCCATGCTGGCCGAGCAGCAGGGGCTGACGGTGGATGTCGAGGCCTTTACCCGTCGCAAGATTGCCCTCTATATGGAACATATCGACAAGGTCAGCGTCTTTCCCAAGATGTGGGAGCTGGTCAGGCACTATCACGGCAAGGTCAAGATGGGGATTGGCACCGGCTCACCGCGCAGTCAGGCGGACTCCATCCTGAAAAACTCTGGGCTCGATGCCTATATCTCGGTGGTGGTCAGTGCCGATGATGTCACCAACCACAAACCGCATCCCGACACCTTCTTGCAGGTGGCCGAACTGCTCGGCGCCAATCCAGCCAACTGTCTGGTGTTTGAAGATACCCGGATCGGGCTTGAGGCAGGCAAGGCGGCAGGGATGGATACCGTGCTGGTTATCGAAGGTGACCTGCACCAGCGCTAAACGGCTCAGGGGCAAGCAGGCAAACCGATAGGATGGTGCCATGACAGTGGCACCATTTTTTATTCATGTGAGCATGGCGGCAGCGTCAGTGCCCGGACAAAGTTGCGATCGCAGCCGGAATGCTGGCAACCGTCAGACAAAGGGCGTTGGCCTGCGCCTCATCCTGTAGTGCCTGATGAGTGCGAAGCAGCTCAAGGGCTTCGGCCGGAGTATCTGCAAAGGTGGGGGCGGCGATGGCGGCAAATCCCTGTTCGACCAGTTGACGACGCTCATCGCTATAGCTGGGTGCATTGGCATCTAGATAGGTAAGCGCCTGACCCTGCTTGAAAAAGTGATAGTTAGGCATCGATTGGCCCCGCAAAAATAAAGCGCCATTCTACTCCTTTTTGCTCCACCACCAGCGTCAATCTGTGTCGTCTCAAGTGATCTAGTTCACATTTTTATCAACACACATTTACCGATTAGGCTCCGTACAAATCCCATCCCACGCAGCGTCAGACAACACTCGCCACCGTCACTCGGCGCCAAACAAAACGCCTCCACGAGGAGGCGTTGCGACTGAAACAGGGTGGCTCCCGTTACATGGCATTCGTCGATTCGAAGATCTTGTCCGCCGAAGCCTCGACAAAGCCCGGATAGAGCACGCCATCGGCTTGCGGATAGCGCAGGGCAAACTCGTAGAAGCAGCTCGGGATGGTACGCACCCCATCGCTGAACGGCACCTCGGCTTTGTCCGCCATGGTGGAGGATTGCTCCAGCATCACCTGCGGATCCCCCTTCACCTCGCCACCCACGCTGTTGAGCACGAAACCCGCCGCCTTGAGCGCCGCATTGACCTGATGGATGGTGTCAAAATCCTTCAACTTGTTGATATTGACCGTGAAGTGGTTGGCACGATAGCCCCATGCTGCCATCCATGCCGCGTACTCGCTCTCCGCCAGCAGGGTCTGATAATCGGCATAGGAGACCTGCCAGGGGGCACCGGTGTAGAGAAATGCCGGTGTATCGGTCAGATGATCGGGCACCTGATCGGCCAGCTTGTGGATGATGGCCTGGGCAGCCGGAGAGAGCTCTTCGACCTTCAGCTCGCTGATAAACACCTTGGGAGCGTCCGGATCCTGATGCTCGAAGTGCTTGGCGTAGAGCTTCTTGGCCTTGAAAACGTACTCGCCCTTCTGCTCGTAACCGAGCGCCAGGAAGTGGGCGGCCAGCTTCTCCAGCCCCAGCTTGGGCAGGTTGTAGGTACGAAACGCCACGTGATCGTTGACGATGGGCTCGCCGCCACCCAGCAGGGTGTGCACCTTGAGGGCGCTCGGGGTCACCTTGATATAGTTGTCCCACAGATGGCTGAACAGGGTGTCGATATCCTTTTGCATCTCTCTTTCCTTTGATTGCGGGTACAGATGGGGGCACCGCTGGATGCCCCATGTCGTTATCAGAAGCGCAGGCCGGGCGACAGTTGATCCGGCATGGCGGCTTTGCTGTCTTCGACAGAGGCAACCGGATAAGCACAATAGTCAGCAGCGTAGTAGGCGCTTGCCCTGTGGTTGCCGGAAGCGCCGATGCCACCAAACGGCGCGGCACTGGAGGCACCGGTGATGGGCTTGTTCCAGTTGACGATACCGGCGCGGATCCGCTTGAAGAAATGGTGCCAGTCCGCCTCCTTGTCCCCCAGCAGACCGGCCGAGAGACCGTAGCGGGTGGTATTGCCCTGATCGATGGCGGCATCGAAATCGTCATAGCGAATGAGTTGCAGCAGCGGGCCAAAGTACTCTTCGTCAGGCAACGCGCTCACTGAGGTCACGTCGATAATGCCCGGGGAGACAAAGCCGGTGCCCGCTTCCAGGTGCTTGAGGGTAAGCAGGCTCTCGCCACCGAGGCGCTGCAGGTTGGCTTGTGCTTCGACCATGCCAATCGCAGCCTTCTCGCTTATCATCGAGCCCATGAACGGCTGCTCGGCGGCGTCATAGAGGCCGACCTTGATCTGGCTGACCACCTCGACCAGTCGCTTGACCAGGGCATCGCCCCGCTCGCCGCGCTCGACAAACAGACGGCGGGAGCAGGTGCAGCGCTGACCGGAAGTGATGAACGCCGACTGGATGATGGCATGCACCGCACCGTCGATGTCGCTCACATCTTTCACGATCAGCGGGTTGTTTCCGCCCATCTCGAGGGCCAGAATTTTGCCCGGCTGACCGGCAAACTGCTGATGAAGGAAATGGCCGGTGCGGGAGGAGCCGGTGAAGAAGAGGCCGTCGATATCGGGGTTGCCAGCCAGCGCCTTGCCAGTCTCGACCTCCCCTTGCACCAGATTGAGCACTCCCTTGGGCAATCCGGCCTCCTGCCACACCTTGACCATGGCCTCGGCAACCATGGGGGTCAGCTCGGAGGGTTTGAACACCACGGCGTTACCCGCGATCAGTGCAGGTACAATATGGCCGTTGGGCAGATGACCCGGGAAGTTGTAAGGGCCGAACACCGCCACCACACCGTGGGGCTTGTGACGGACAAACGCCTTGGCGCCCGGCATGGCATTTTCAACGGTGCCGGTACGCTCGTCATGCGCACGGATGGAGATGGCAATCTTGCCCTGCATGGCGGCCACTTCGGTGCGGGTCTCCCACAACGGTTTGCCGGTTTCACGGGCGATGGTCAGGGCCAGCGCCTCCTTGTGCTCACCTAGCAGGTCAGCATAACGACGCACTATGGCCAGACGATCCTCAAGGCTCATGTCCGCCCAGTGGTAGAAGGCGGCACGGGCGGCCTTGACGGCGGCATCCACCTGCGCCGCACTGGCGGCAGCCCCCTGCCAGATCACCTCGTTCTTGGCCGGATCGGTTGACTCGAACGGCTTGCCTTCACCGGCAAGCCACTGACCGTCGATAAATTGCACTAACTGGCTCATCCATTCACTCCCTGTCGCTGGCAGGCAGCCTCGGCTGCCTGTCTGATAATCGGTTTGCTTGTCCTGTTTGCCTCAGTCGAGGTCGACCACCCGCACCATGTCGCCATCCTGCACCTTGAGTGCCGCCGCCATCTTGGGCGGGATGATGGCTTCGTGCTTGTCGAGATCGACCCGGATATTGCCGTAGCAGGCGCGGTAATGTTCGAAACGGCTGTTGCAGATAAGGTGGGTCTTGCCACCAATGGGCTCGCCCACCAGCACCCGCAGCTTCTTGCTGCGGCGCACGCTGCGAATATTCTTCACGTCGCACTCGACGGTGGGGCCCGCATCGAAAATATCGACGTAACCACGGTTCACGAAGCCCTCGTCCTGCAGCATCTTGATGGCCGGGCGGGTCTTCTCGTGGGTCTGGCCGATAACGGCCCGTGCCTCTTTGCTCAGCAAATTGACGTAGATGGGGTACTTGGGCATCAGCTCGGCGATAAAGCGCTTCTTGCCGATGCCGGTCAGATAGTCGACGGTGGGAAAATCCATCGAGAAGAAATGGGTTTGCAGCCACTCGTAGAAGGGGCTGTGACCGTTGGCATCGGAGACGCCGCGCATCTCGGCGAAGACGGTCTCGTCAAACAGCTCGGGGTGCTCGGCCATAAACAGAAAGCGGTGCTTGGAGAGCAGGCGGCCGTTGAGCCCCTCGCGGGCACATTCGCGCAAGAACAGGGTGCAGAGCTCGGAGTTGCCGGTGTAGTCGTTAGAGAGGGTCAGGGTTTCAACGACGTTGTAGATGCCAAGCTTGGGAGAAGAGTGCACCACCTTGCCGATGTGGTAGTTGTAAAACGGCTGGGAGAGGCCAACCGCAGCATCGATGGCACAGGTGCCGACCATCTCGCCGGTCTCCAGATCCTCGGCCACGAAGAAGTAGAGGCAGTCCCCCTTACCGGCGGGCTTGTCGGAAAAAGTCTGGGTAGAGGCGTCAATCTTGCGCTGCAGCAGCTCATCGTTGACGGGCAACGAGGTCATGCCGGTGCCGGACTCGATGGCGCAGGTCTTGAGCCCGGCAAAATCTTTTTGCTCGATGGGACGGATAACCAACATAAATGACAACTCCCTTTCATTGACGACAGGTGGGGTCCCGGCTCCTGCCGGGAGAGCTCCCCACCTCAATTTGGAATCAGGCGTTAACCACCTGGGCAACCGCCTTCTCGAAGCGGGCCAACCCTTCCTTGATGTCCGCTTCCGGGATCACCAGTGAAGGGGCAAAACGAACCACGTTGGTACCGGCCACCAGTGCCATCAGCCCCTGATCGATGGAGGCCAGCAGGAAGTCGCGGGAACGCCCCTTGTAGGCATCGCTCAGGGCAGCGCCCAGCAACAGCCCCTTGCCGCGGATCTCGCTAAAGCAGTGGTATTTGGCATTGATGGCTTCAAGGCCATCGCGGAACAGCTGTTCGCGCTGTTTGATGCCAGCCAGCACCTCCGGAGTATTGATCACATCGATCACCGCCTCGGCGACCGCACAGGCCAGCGGGTTGCCGCCATAGGTAGAGCCGTGAGTGCCCACTTTCAGGTAAGAGGCGATTTCGTTGGTTGTCAGCATGGCGCCAATAGGGAAACCGCCCCCCAGAGCCTTGGCGCTGGTGAGGATGTCCGGCGTGACGCCCAGACCCATATAGGCATAGAGATCACCGGTCCGGCCGACCCCTGACTGCACTTCGTCATACACCAGCAAGGCATTGTGTTTGTCGCACAGCTCGCGCACCCCTTTGGCAAACTCGTCGGTAGGACGAATGATTCCCCCCTCCCCTTGCAGCGGCTCCATCACCACGGCGCAGGTGTTGTCGGAGATCACTTCGGCCAGCGCCGCCAGATCGTTGTAGGGAACATGGGTAATGTCACCAGGCTTGGGACCGAAGCCATCGGAGTAGGCTGCCTGGCCACCGACGCTGACGGTAAAGAAGGTACGACCGTGGAAGCCCTGATTGAAGGCGATGATCTGGGTCTTCTGCTCGCCAAACTTCTCGATGGCGTAGCGGCGAGCCAGCTTGAGGGCCGCTTCATTTGCCTCGGCGCCGGAGTTGCAGAAGTAGACCTTGTCGGCGAAGGTGGCGGCGACCAGCTTCTTGGCCAGACGCAGGGCCGGCTCGTTGGTCATCACGTTGGAGAGGTGCCACAGCTTCTCGCCCTGGGTTTTCAGGGCCTCGACCAGCTTGGGATGACAGTGACCCAAACCGTTGACGGCGATGCCACCGGCGAAGTCGACATACTCGCGCCCTTCCTGATCCCAGACACGTGACCCTTCACCACGCACCGGGATTATCTTGGCGGGCGCATAGTTGGGAACCATCACTTCATCAAACACTTCACGTGTCACTGCCAACAACTCTGACATATAGCTCTCCTTCGATTCGGCGACAGAATAATCCACCGCCCAAAAGTTAAATCCGTGTAAACGTGACGGGATTATCACAGAAATAAAGTAAAAAGTCTGTAACAAGACGGCCTATAAGGAACAATGTTCGATTGCTCTTGAGATTTTAGGCAACCGCATTGCATAACGACTCAGGGGGGCTTGGCAAGAGATAATTTGGGCAGGAGAGGGGGTGAATAAAGTGTCAGGGAATTTTTTTTTGCCTTCTCTCGAACTTGAGAAGGCGATCACAACTTTTTATGAACGCGCCAGAAAGTTGGCCAGCAACTGATGGCCCTGCTCGCTCAAAATGCTCTCCGGATGGAACTGAACACCCTCGATAGGGAGCGTCTTGTGGCGCAGCCCCATGATCTCGTCAAACGAGCCATCGGCATGCTCGCTCCAGGCGGTGATGTCGAAGCAGTCGGGCAGCGTGTCGTGCTCCACCACCAAGGAGTGGTAACGGGTCACCCTCAGCGGGTTGTTGAGCCCCTTGAACACCCCCTCATTGCGATGGCGGATGAGCGAGGTTTTGCCGTGCATTACCTGACGGGCACGCACTACGCGGGCGCCGAAGGCCTGCGCCAGCGACTGATGACCGAGACAGACGCCGAGAATGGGCAGCTTGCCAGCGAAGTGGCTGATGGCATCGAGAGAGATCCCCGCCTCATTGGGCGTACAGGGACCGGGAGAGATCACCAGAAAACGGGGGGAGAGCTGCGCTATGGCATCAAGCGTCAGTTCATCATTGCGCTTGACCACAACCTCTTGTCCCAGGGCGCCGAAATATTGCACCAGGTTCCAGGTAAAAGAGTCGTAGTTATCGATCAACAACAGCATGAGATAACCAACAGCGGAGAATTAACGATCGAGATAACGACCCTGTTCCATTTCCCGTTCACGCTGACATTCGGCCAGATAGATGGCGGCAGCAACGGCAGGGGTTTTATGGTGCTTGTCGATGGCATTGGAGACCATCAACTGCAGGGTATTGAGGTTTTTCGCCTTGCGAAATTTACGTAGCCAGTGACCTTTGTCACTCAGCTCTTCAGCAGAAATAGTTGGTTGAACAGCCATGCTTTCTCTTGGGGATATTACCCAGGTTGAAATAAAGAAATTAAACAAAATAGCCGGGCAGAAAATAAAGAAAGCCAGGCAAATACCCAGCTCTCTTCTACTACACCTTCCCAGTATGTCAGGCTCGAGGAACGAAGCCGACTACATCATATACGCTGGTCAGGGTTTTTTCAGCTCTTTCGCGCGCCTTTTGTGCTCCTTCTGCCAGAATCGCGATCAGATGGGCCTCATCCTGACGCAACTCGTGGAAACGGGCCTGGATCGGTTCCAGCAGCGCCACCACGGCTTCGGCGGTTTCGGTCTTGAGGTGGCCGTACATCTTGCCTTCGAAGTGCTGCTCCAGCTCGGGGATGGAGCGACCCGTCACCCCTGACATCAGGGTCAGCAGGTTGGAGACACCCGGTTTGTTTTCCGGGTCGAAACGCACCACCGCCGGCTCGTCGGAATCGGTCACCGCACGCTTGATCTTCTTGACGATCTGCTTGGGATCTTCCAGCAGGCCGATGAAGTTGGCCTCGTTGTCATCCGACTTGGACATCTTCTTGGTCGGATCCTGCAGGCTCATCACCCGTGCCCCTTCGGTCGGAATGAAGGGCTCCGGCATGGTGAATACCTCACCATAGAGGTTGTTGAAACGGGTACAGATGTCGCGGGTCAGCTCCAGATGCTGCTTCTGGTCGTTGCCGACCGGCACCTGATTGGCCTGATAGAGCAGAATGTCGGCCGCCATCAGCACCGGATAACCGAACAGGCCGACGTTGACGTTGTTCTCGAAACGGGCGGACTTGTCCTTGAACTGGGTCATGCGCGACAGCTCACCCATCTGGGTGTAGCAGTTGAGGATCCAACCCAGCTCGGCGTGCTGCGACACGTGAGACTGGATGAAGACGGTGCTCTTCTTGGGATCGATACCGACCGCCAGATAGAGGGCGGCTGCGTCCAGACAAGCCTTGCGCAGGGCAGCCGGGTCCTGACGAGTGGTGATGGCGTGCAGGTCGACGATGCAGTAGAGGCAGTCGAACTCATCCTGCATGTTGACCCACTGACGCAGGGCCCCCATGTAGTTGCCGATGGTCAGTTGACCGGAGGGTTGCGCTCCGCTCAATACGATTGGTTTAATCATGAGAGTGTTAATCCTTGTTATTCAGCCAGCCCAGCTGCGCTATTAGACCAAAAGTGCATCGAGCTGGGCAAACTGCTCGAATACCCAGTCTGGATGGGAGTCAGCGATGGGGCGGCCATAGTTGTAGCCGTATGTAAGACCCACCACCTTCATGCCAGCCGCCTTGGCCGCCAGCACGTCATTTTCTGAGTCGCCCACCATCAGGGTGCGAGCGGGGCTCACCCCCAACTCCTGGCAAGCGTGCAGCAAGGGCTCCGGGCTCGGCTTCTTGACCGGCACGCAGTTGCCACCTAGCCAGAGCGCGAAGCAATCGCTGATACCGAGGGCATCCAGAATAGGGGCGACAAAGTCGCTCGGCTTGTTGGTGACGATCGCCTGCTTGTAGCCCAGGCTTTGCAAGCGACGCAGACTCTGCGCCACCCCGTCATACATCGCCAGCCCTTGCAGCAGGCAGGCGTTGTAGTGCTGGAAAAAGATCGGTCTGGCCTTGGTAAACAGCTCGGGATCGGCCTCGCGATAGGCGAGCGCCCGCTGGATCAGCTTGTCAGCCCCGTTGCCGACCCAAGTACGGATCACCGCTTCATCAGCCTGCGCCAGACCGAGGTCTGCCAGAGTCAGATTGACTGCCAGCGCCAGCTGGGCGGCGCTGTCAATGAGGGTGCCGTCCAGATCGAACAGCACCAAATCAAATGCACGCTCAGCGTGTGACATGAGCCAGCTCCGCACGCATCTTGTCGATCACCGCTTTGTAGTCAGGCTGGCTGAAAATGGCCGAGCCGGCGACAAACATGTCGGCGCCCGCTTCGGCGATCTCGCGAATGTTGTCGACCTTCACCCCGCCATCGATCTCGAGGCGGATATCGCGACCGCTCTCGTCGATCAGACGACGCACCTGACGCAGCTTGTCGAGGGTACCGGGGATGAAGCTCTGGCCACCGAAGCCCGGGTTGACCGACATCAGCAGGATCACGTCCAGCTTGTCCATCACATACTCGAGGCAGGAGAGCGAGGTAGCCGGATTGAGCACCAGACCCGCCTGGCAGCCCATCTCCTTGATGAGGCCCAAAGAGCGATCAACGTGATCGGACGCTTCCGGATGGAAGGTGATGAGGGAAGCACCGGCCTTGGCAAAATCAGGAATGATGCGATCCACCGGCTTGACCATCAGGTGCACGTCGATGGGGGCCTCGATACCGTAGTCACGCAGCGCCTGACAGACCATAGGGCCAATGGTCAGGTTGGGGACATAGTGGTTGTCCATCACGTCGAAGTGAACCACGTCGGCACCAGCAGCCAGTACCTTGGCTACATCGTCACCCAGACGGGCAAAATCAGCAGAGAGGATCGAGGGGGCAATCAGAAAGTCTTTCATCAGCATCATCCATTGGCAGCCAGGGAGAAAAAGCGGCGCAATTTTAACGTAAAAGGCGGGCGAAAACGACTCGAATGCGGGGTAAATGGGGCAATCACCTCCCCTCCCCCAGCCACCCGGGTTTTGGGGCATCGGCACGGGCGCGGACTCGCCCATAAAAAACGGCGCCCCTGGGCGCCGCATGGTCTGTTACGTCAGTGGCAGTAGTTCACTGTCGCTGGGATAGTAGCCCTGCTCCGGCTCGATACCGGGGGGATAGAGCGCCAACAACTCGGCCACCTTGTTGCGGGTGCCGCCGTTGCGACTGATGGTGCGCTTGACCAGGATTTCGTCGAGGCGGGCACCGCGATAAAGCTCACGAGTCAGCTCGATATCGTGGTTGCTGATCAGCACCGGCACCCCTTTGTGAGCCGCTGTGTGGCGGGCCAGTCGAGCCAGGATCGCCTGATCATCCAGGGTAAACCCACCGGAGGCATAGGTGGTGAAGCTCGCCGTAGTGGAGAGCGGCGCATAGGGTGGATCACAGTAGATAACCCAATCCTCTTCGGCACGCTTGATGGCGTCGGCGTAGCTCTCGCAGATAAAGGTCGCCTTCTGCGCCTTTTCGGCAAAGGCCCACAGCTCTTTTTCCGGGAAATAGGGCTTCTTGTAGGAACCGAACGGCACGTTGAAGCCGCCCTTCTTGTTGTAGCGGCACAGTCCGTTGAAACCGTGACGGTTGAGAAACAGGAACAAGAGTGCCCGCTCGAAGGTGGTCTCGGTCTGATTGAACTGGGTACGCAGCCGATAATAGGCCGCCTTGTGGTTGTGCTCTGCCACAAACAGCTTGCGCGCCTCGGCAATGAAACTGTCCGGCGTCAGCTTGAGGTGGTTGTACAGGCAGATCAGATCCGGATTGATGTCGTTGAGCACATACGCGTCGTAGTCGGTGTTGAGAAACACAGACCCGGCCCCGACGAAGGGCTCCAGCAACACACGCCCGGCCGGCAGGCGCTCAGCAATCTCTTCAACCAGGGAGTATTTTCCCCCGGCCCATTTTAAAAAAGCGCGTGTTTTTTTCATGGAAATCCGGTGTGTAAGAAGGCAAGACCCAAAAAGGGGGACGATTCTACCCCCTTATCCGGTATCAAGGCTATTGCTTCAGCTCTTTTTGTACCTGTGCAAACGACTTGGGCCAGGGCTGACCTTTCAGCAAGGCTGGCGGAAGCTTGCGAATGGCACTCTTGGCTTGGGTCAAACCGGCATAATCCCCTTGCAGCACCACGTACCAAGGGCTGCCACGGAATTTGGTCTGATAGACCCATACCTTGCCCGCCAAACCATGCTCGGCGACAAATTGATCCACCGCCTTGGTGTTGCTCGCCCCCATCAGCTGAACGCTGTAGTGATTGCGCGGCTTCTTGTTCAAGGTGGCGACCGGTGTCAGGTCCACCTTGGGTGCTGGCGCGGCAACCGGCTCGTTGCTGGCTGTTTTTGTGGTGGCAGCAGGCGTTGCGGTTGTCGCCGGATTCAGTGCTTTGGAGGTACTGGCTGGCGCCGTGGTTGCGATTGCACCACTGGGGGCTGTGCCACTCGGGTTTTTGCCGGTCAGCTCGTCCACCACGTCAGTAGGCAGAGCGCCGCTCACCTTGGGTTCGGTCATCAGCTTTTGCACGACCTCGTCAGAGATCACCACCCGACGCCCTTCGTAATTGGTTGATTCGGTGGTAACAGTTTCGCTCTCCACCGATTTGGGCAGCACTTTCGCCTCCGGCTGCCAATCTTTCACAACCCCATTGGGATTGCTGGCTGCATCGCTGTTTTGCGCGCCTTGTGCAGCGGTATCGGTATTCGAACCGCCCGCGGTGAGGGGATCGCCTCCCGCTACCGGGATCGGCAATGCCGTGTTCTGCGCCGGATCCTGCAGCGCCGGTTTGCTTTCATTGTCAAACAGCGCAGGCAGCAAGTAGCTCAGCGCCAGCAGGCCGCCAGCGACCAGCGCGATAGCGGTGGCAATCTTCTTGACAGGCAACTCCGCCTGACGCTTCTTGGGCCTTCTGTCGGTCATGATATCCTCCAGTAACTGCATGATGGTGGACGGATGTCCGTTCGCCGTTTTCAGGATCTCCTCCACTTGCGGCTTGGGCAAGAGGGTCGCCGGGATCTTGAGCTCTTTGGCTTTTTCATACAAGAAGATGCGCTGCTCGGGCGGGCTCAGTGGCGGCACTTCCAGCTCAAGGGCTGGCATGGCACGCCCTTTGAGCTGCGGCCGTTGGGTACGACACCAGACGTCACTGCCCGAGACGATAATGGCCAGCTGATGGGGCGCCGCCAGAGTATCGTTATGACGGATGATCGCCCACAACTCTCCCAGCAGTTCGGTCGGTAACTGGTCGGCCCGCTCTATCAGTAGCAGCAGGGTGGCAGGCTTGCTCCCCTCCAGCATGCGAAAGAAGCTCTCCGCCAGCGCATCCTGTGGATTGAACAGCGGGCGCGCAACCACCTGTGGCAGCAACAGCTGGCGCACATCCACCATCTTCATGGCAGGCGTACCAATCAGGCTTACCACCCGCACTTTTTCCGGCAACACGCCGAGCAGGGATTCGCACAGGGTACCGCGACCACAACCGGGTTTACCGGAGAGAAAAATGAAAGGGTGATTGAATTCAATCAGATGCAGCAGCCGGTCAACCAGCTGCCGCTGGGAAGGAAGTTTTAGCAGTTTATTCGTCACGACCAGACTCGATCACCGCCAGCAACTCGGCATCGGACACATCCCCCACCACCTGCGCATGGCCGATACCAACCGGCAACACCAGACGCAGCTTGCCTTCCAGCACCTTCTTGTCACGGCGCATATGGCGAATAAAGGCGGCGAAATCCATCTCGGCAGGCGCATGAATGGGCAGATTGGCGGCCAGCAGCAGGGCGCGCACTCGCGCAACGTCCGCTTCGCTCATATCGCCACGGGCCTGCGCAGTCCAGGCTGCCAGCATGGTGCCAGCGGATACCGCTTCACCATGCAGCCAGTTGCCATACCCCTGCTCGGCCTCGATGGCATGACCAAAGGTGTGACCCAGATTGAGCAGCGCACGGACGCCGTGCTCGGTCTCATCCTGACCGACCACATCGGCTTTGATCTCGCAGCAACGTTTGATGGCGTAGGCCAGCGCGGCAGGTTCCAGCTGTTGCAGACGCACCATGTTCTGCTCCAGCCAGCTGAAGAAATCAGCATCCCAAATGATGCCGTATTTGATCACCTCGGCCATCCCTGCGGCAAATTCGCGGGCTGGCAAGGTACTCAGACATTCGGTATCGATAACAACTTGTTTGGGCTGATAAAAAGCCCCAATCATGTTCTTGCCGAGGGGGTGGTTGACAGCGGTTTTACCGCCAACAGAGGAGTCAACCTGGGAGAGCAGGGTGGTCGGGATCTGGATAAAAGGAATGCCACGTTGATAGCTTGCTGCCGCAAAGCCCACCACATCCCCGATCACGCCGCCCCCCAGAGCGATCAGTGTCGTATCGCGCCCATGGTTGGTTTCAAGCAGAGCAGACATGATCTGCTCAAAGGTCGCCAGGTTCTTGTACGCCTCGCCGTCAGGCAGGATCAGGTGTTCAACCTGAAAACCCGACAGCAGAGCGGTTACCTGTTCAAGATAAAGCGGAGCAACGACCGTGTTGGTCACTATCATCACCCGCTTGCCCTTGATGGTCGATACCAGCGCCTCGGGGCGCTGCAACAACCCGGCAGCTATCTCGATGGGATAGCTGCGTTCACCCAGTTCGACCTTCAACCGTTCCATGGACGTCCTCTAGATTACATACCGATCAGCTTTACAATTTGATTGGCAACGATTTTTGCGCTCTGGTCATCGGTGTGCACAACAAAGTCGGCAACCTCTTCATACAGGGCATTGCGCTCTTGTGCCAGACGTTCCAGCACTTCGCGTGCCGGTTCTTCGGTCTGTAGCAGAGGGCGGCGTTTGTCTCGCTGTGTGCGCGCCAGCTGCTTTTCGATAGTGGTTTCGAGGTAGACCACGATGCCGCGAGCAGACAACTTGTTGCGGGTTTCGCGACTCTTGATGGCACCGCCACCCGTCGCCAGCACGATACCCTGCTGCTCTGACAATTCGCCGATCACCTTCTCTTCGCGAATCCGGAAACCTTCTTCGCCTTCAACATCGAACACCCAGCCGATATCAGCACCACTGCGGCGCTCAATCTCATGATCTGAGTCGAAAAACTCCATATGCAGTTGTTCTGCCAGATGTCTACCTATGGTGCTCTTGCCCGCACCCATGGGACCTATCAGGAAAATATTGCGTTTCTCAGCCATGTCTTTTCGTTAGTAATTACAAACTGTACGACCCCGATGAATACTGGATCGGGGTACCTATGAACCTTATCTTGCGATGGATCAGGAGGGGGATTATCTCAATAGATATCGGGACTGGCAACCGCAGCCCTCACGCCCCAGCCTCATTGGGGCGTAAGGTTATATGTGTTTTACCCTCACATGTAAAGCATTCAGAAGGCGTCGGTGACTATCTTGGGCGTCACGAAAATCAGCAACTCCCGCTTTTTGTTCTCGCTGGTGGTCTTGCGGAACAAGGCCCCCAATCCGGGAATATCACCCAGCAGCGGCACCTTGGTCACATCGCTCTTGATGGTCTGCTGATAGATGCCACCCAGCACCAGCGTCTCGCCATTGTTCACCAGCACCTGAGTGGTGATGGACTGGGCGTTGATGGAAACCGCATCACCGGTACCGGTCGGTACCGTTTCACCCTTGGTATCCTGGGTCACGGTCAGGTCGAGAATCACCCGATTGTCAGGGGTGATCTGCGGGGTAACCTTCAGGCTCAATACCGCCTTTTTGAAGGTAACCGAGGTAGCGCCACTGGAAGAGGACTCCACATAGGGGATCTCGGTACCCTGCTCGATCAATGCCGGTTTCTGGTTCGCCGTGGTCACGCGCGGACTGGCGATAATCTCGGCCTTGCTCTCTTTTTCCAGCGCCGACAACTCGAGATCCAGCAAGGTGCCATCAGCCAAACGTGCCACCTGGAAGGCCAAAGTACCGGCCGCATTGGTCACCGGCAGATTGACGTTCAACCGATCGTCTGCTGATGGACGAGGGCTGGGATTAATTGCAGAACTGCCGTTGTTGTTACCAGAGCCATCATTCCCCTCGATGGAGCCGGACGTACTGTTGCCATGACCATCGTTTTTGGTCACCCCCCAACGCACCCCGAGCGCTTCATCAAAACCGTCATCAATGGTCACCATCCGCGCCTCGATAACCACCTGCTTGACCGGAATATCGAGAATATCGAGCATCCGTTTGATGCTGCTGATGACATCGGCGGTATCTTTGACCACCAGCACGTTGGTTCGCTCGTCCACGCTCACCGCACCACGGGGTGACAGCAACTTGGTACTTTCGGAAGAGAGCAGGGCCGCCACTTCCGAGGCCTTGGCATAGTTTATCTGCAGATATTCGGTATAGAGCTGCGCCAAATCTGCAACCTGATTGCGGCTCTCAAGTTGCTGCTTCTCGCGTGTTGCGATCTCTTCCGCCGGTGCCACCAGCAGAATGTTGTTGTCCAGTCGTTTATCCAGACCCCGCACTTTCAAAATAATGTCGAGCGCCTGCTCCCACGGCACCCCATCCAGACGCAGGGTAATATTGCCTGCTACCGAATCTGTGGTTACCAAGTTAAGGTTGTTGAAATCGGCGATCAGCTGCAATACGGTACGGACTGGAATATCCTGGAAGTTCAATGAGATGGGCTTGCCCTGATACTGCTTGGATGCCGTGGCCGTCGTCCGCTTTTTCACCTCGATAATGAAGAGCTTGTCTGCCTGATCGTAACGGTAATCAAACTGACCATTGATCGACAGTTCAAACAGGGTATCGCTCCCCTGCCGGGATACTTCAACCTGTGAGACCGGCGTTGCAAAATCCTGCACATTGATCAGATTAAGCAAACCATCCGGCACCCGAGTACCATGAAACTTGGCCAGTACGGTCTGACCTCGGCTGCTCACATCGACGGCAGCCGAGCTGTTATCCAGCGTGACCAGAAACTCCCCCTGGCCATCCTTGCCACGACGAAAATCCACACCGGTAACTGAGTTGAAATAGGCGCCGCCCCCACTGCTCTGATAGTTGTTGAGCACCGGCTTGCTGGCAGGATGTGTGGCTACCGGCGTTGTCACGGGCGCAACAGGCATAGACCGGGCAACGACCTGAGGATTGAGCAGCGCCGAAGGAGAGGGTGTGGCCACCATCGCAGAGGGCGCTGGCACAGGAGTAGCCGAGGGTGCGGGTGCAATCAGGGCGCTCTCACCATTGATGAGCCCGGAAGAGGCCCCCTCGCCCAATGACACCAGTAATTTGTTCCCCTGTTGCTGCACCTGATAGGGAGCAAGCTGATCGAGTGCGATCTTGATATCAAGACCTGCGCCCTTACCCTCAACCTTGATATTATCTACCCCCAGGCGCTGGATCGGCAGCGGGTTCACTTTCAGCGCCCCTACCGCACCGGGAACATGCAACAATAGCTGATTGGGTTGGTAAGAGAGACGATCGGTAAAGCCCGTGACCGGCTCACTGAAACTGAGCTCCACCAGCAATTGATCGGCAAGCAGCGGATTGACCTTGATCTCCTGCAGGGTTGCCACTGCCCACGCCTGACTGAGGGCGCTGGCGCAAAACAGCAAAGCCACTTTGGATACACTCTCTATTGTTGTTCTCATTGCTGTTCGTCCCTGATTATTGTTTTTCTTGCACATTGGCCATTGCTAACTGGGTTTCTCTTGTTACCCAGCACCCCTTCCCGTCCGGAATGGTTTCCAGCAAATCCACGGCAGTGTCAGTGATCTTGATGACTCGGCCCTGATCAAGCCCCATATACTGGTTGAGTCCGACCCGCATCGATTTGCCATCCGGGGTGCTGATCAAGGCCCACAACTGACCTGCCTTACCCAAAGAACCATGCATCGACAGACTGGCCAGCGAATAATTTTCCAGCACCTCTTTCTCACGATCCATCAGGGTCTGAGCACAATCCGGCTGGGCCTTGGTAGTGCTTGTACTTCCGACCGTCGCCTCAGGCTGAGGAACCATGAAGGGGCTGCGCAACTCGCGTTGCTGGTAGTGCATAGGGGCAAAGGGCTTCAGCTCGGGCAAGGGCTCGATAGGTATGGGCGGCCTTGCTTTGGTCTGGGCGACATAGCTATCCATGTCCTCCTGGCCACCACAGGCCGCCAGCAAGAGAGCAGGCAATAACCAGCAGATGCGTCTCATTGTTTCGGCTCCACTGTTTTACCGTTGTACTTGTAGGTCTTGGCCAGCATCGACATCGAAATCAGCTCCCCTTCATCCTTGCTCTGACCCAGAGTGAAGGAGTCAAGGATGACGATACGGGGCAAAGCGGCCATGTCAGCGGTGAACTTGCCAATTTGATGGTAAGTGCCCACGACTTCGATACGCATCGGTAGCTCTGTCGAAAACTCGTGCTTGACCTCAGGTTCCCAGTTGATCCGGTTCAATTTCAAGCCGTTGTCGGTAGCAATAAAGCTGATATCGTCCAGCAGCCCGGCGACCTCATGGGTATTGGGCAACTGCTTGAGCTGGGTATCAACCAGTTGCTCAAGCTGAACCATTTGCGCCTTGTATGCCCCCAGGTTGGCAGCTAGCATCGCCTTGCTTTCAAACTGGGCTTTCAGTTCGGTCTCCTTCCCCGCTTCCTGAGTCAAACTGGTCAGTGAGTTGGCAATCACGTAGTAGTAGATGGCGCCACCGGTCAACACGCAGCAGAAAAAGATGAAGACCCCTTTTGCCCATTTTGGCCAGCTTGCTATGTCATTGATATCCAGCTCGTTGAGTTGCTGAAGATTCATTGTTGCTCCTTGGCCACATTCCCTGCAGCCGCAGCATTGTTGGCGATCAGGAACATCATGGAAAACTGGCTCAATGACACTGGCGCAACATCAGCCGCAAAAATAGTACTTATCTTTGCCTGACCCAACCAACCGGAACCATCAATCCGCCGCATCATGCTGGCCACCCGGCCATAGGCTTCGGTCTTGCCATTTACATCAATAATATTGTTCTGCATCGAGAGGGTGTTGAGGTAAACCCCGTTGGGCACCAGTGAAGGCAGCTGATTGAAGAGGCGGACGGGCACATTGCGTCGCATCTGCAACTGCTCGATGAGCTGCATCCGATCGATCAGTTCCTTGCGACGCTCTTTGAGCAGACGGATCTCCCCCAGTTGGGCATCCAGAATAGTCATCTCCTGAACCAGCCGCTGGTTGCGCTGCTGCTGGGCGACGATCTGGCGATCAACCAGCCAGTTGGCAAAAAATCCCAGCGCGACCGTGGCCAGCACAAAAATCCCAAGCAAAGCCCCGAACTGTTTCTTTTGGCGCTGGGCACGGGCTTCACGCCAGGGCAGAAGGTTTATATTTGACATGGTGTGAAACTCCTCAGAGCCAACCCGAATGCCGTCATATATTTAGCACCATGTACCAGCTCGGCTTCTCCTTTCGGTTTGCCAAACAGAGCGAACAGATCCGGGTGCAATACCTCGCAATTGACCTCTTCTTTTACCTGCACCAACAAACCGGGCAGCAGACTGCCTCCCCCCGTCAGCACCAGTTTTGCGATGTCGCGATAACCGGATGAACTGCAAAAGAGCTGGATATTGCGCCGCACTTGCTGCAACAGCGAGTTGATGTGGGGCATCAGCACATCCAGCTCATGGTCAACAGGCAAGGTACCTTTGGTTTTAGCCTGCTCAGCCTCATCCAGCGTCATGCCATAAAAGGAGGAGAGCGCCTGGCTGTACTGATCGCCACCGAAGTTCTGCAAGCGGGAGTAGATCACCTCTCCCTTGACCAGCGCTGCAAAGGTCATGGCACTGGCACCGATATCTATCACGCCGATCGGCCGTTCACTCTCCTGCAATTCGGGCAGACAGGCCACCACGGCACGACCCAGCGCATGGGCGCCCACATCCACCACCTTGACGGCAATACCGGCTTCGGCAAGGGCGCTGACCCGGCCGTTGACACTCTCGGTACGGGCTGCACTCAGCAGCACATCCTGACGATCTTCACTGTTGTTGGTGCTCAGCACCTCAAAGTCGAGGCTCACTTCATCGAGGGGGAAGGGAATGATCTGCTCGGCCTCCAGCTGCACCTGATTCTCCAGCTCCTTGTCGCTGAGGCGGGCATCAATCTGGATCACCTTGGTAATCACGTTGGAACCGGTCACCGCAGTGGCGGCATAGTCGCTGTGAGTTGGAATAAGACGCTTGAGGGTCTTGAGAGATTGGCTGACGCGCTCGATATCCTGCAATTGATAGTCAACCAGCGTCCCTTTCGGGGTGGCAATATCGGCGACAGATTCGAGATGAAGCTTGCCGGGTCGGCCACTGAGGGTAACGGCCTTGATGGTCTGGCTGCCAAAATCAATGCCCACCAGAGGGAGGAGGGATCCCTTGTTAAAAAGCCCAAACATATACACATCCATGCGTTATTTGGTTTTATTCCTGAACAGAGTGTAGGACACCCGATCAGAGGAGTGCTTCACTCATCCTAAATGCTCTAACTATCAATGTCATAAAGTTTATGCCGAAAAGTGACCCATCTCGCTTTCTTCATGGCAAGTGGCCCTCCTTGGTTATTGCTCCCCGTAGTGCTAACCTCTCGCATCCTTTTGAGGTGGGTGGCTCGCCACAGGAAAACCTCGAATTCCCGATGGCAAAAGGGCTATACTCTGCGCCCGTTGGCTAATTTTAAGACGATTGGTAGTTCTTCCATGCTGAAATGGCTCGTTCGCCTGTTTATTGTCATGATGCTGGGTGCAGTGCTGGGTGTCGCCAGCCTCATCGGTATCTACTTCTATATCAAACCCCAACTACCCGATGTCACTGCACTGCGTGACGTCAAGCTGGCAACCCCGATGCGGGTTTACAGCCGGGATGGGGAGTTGATCGCCCAATATGGCGAAATTCGTCGCATTCCGCTGCGTCTGGACGAAATTCCGCAACCCATGATCGATGCCGTACTGGCGACCGAGGATGCACGTTTCTATGAGCACCCGGGCATTGACCCGATTGGTATCATTCGAGCCGCATCCGTCTGGGCTGTCTCCGGTCATGCCCGTCAGGGTGCCAGTACCATCACCCAGCAGGTTGCCCGCAACTTCTTCCTGAGCAATGAGAAGACCATCATCCGCAAGATCAAGGAGGTCTTCCTGGCCTGGCGGATCGAGCAGAATCTCTCAAAAGACGAGATCCTCGAACTCTACCTCAACAAAATCCCCCTCGGTTATCGCTCCTTCGGAATCGGTGCTGCGGCACAGGTTTACTTTGGTAAAGAGGTCAAGGATCTTGGACTGGACGAGATCGCCATCATTGCCGGTCTGCCGAAAGCCCCCTCCATGCTCAACCCCATCCGCTCCCCCGAGCGCGCTTTTGCTCGCCGTAACGTCGTGCTGGGCCGGATGCTGGAAACCGGCAAGATCACCCAGGCCCAGTTTGACGAAGCGTCCAAGATGCCGATCAAGGCCCGTTTTCACGGCGCCGAAGTGACCCTGCACGCCCCCTATCTCGGTGAAATGGTGCGCCAGAAGATGGTCGAGCAGTTCGGTGAAGATGCCTACACCATGGGCCTGCACGTCTACACGACCGTCTCTGCCGAACGTCAGCGGGCGGCAAGACAGGCACTGCTGGATGGCGTTTTTGCCTATGACATGCGCCACGGCTATCGCGGCCCGACGGCTCAGTTATGGAAGGCTGGCGAGACAGCTTGGGATTACGAGCAGATCGTCGCTCACCTTGGCAAGCAGCCCACTTATGATCCGCTGATGGCGGCAGTCGTGACCAAGCTGGGTGATCGCAGCGCCACGCTGGTACTGAAAAATGGCAAGGAAGCAGAGCTTGGCTGGAATGGCATCAAATGGGCTCGCTCCTTTATTACCGACGACCGTCAGAGCTATGCCCCGAAATCGGCGCGCGATGTGCTGAAAGTCGGCGCCCAGATCTGGGTGCGGGAAGAAGGCGAAGAGTTGCTGCTGGCCCAAATCCCGGACGTCAACGCCGCGCTGGTTGCCATGAACCCGAAAAATGGCGCGCTGGAAGCACTGGTTGGCGGCTTCAGCTTCGAACTCTCCAAATTCAACCGGGTCGATCAGGCTCGTCGTCAGATCGGCTCCAATATCAAGCCTTTCCTCTATGCGACCGCGCTGGAGCACGGCTATACCCTGGCATCGCTCATCAACGATGCGCCGATCAACCAGTGGGATCCGTCAAAAGGGCCCATGTGGCAGCCCAAGAACTCCCCGGCCGTTTATGATGGCCCCACCCCGCTGCGTCTGGGACTGGCCAAGTCCAAGAACGTGATGTCGGTTCGACTGATGCGCGCCATCGGTCTGGATACCTATATCGACGGTCTGACACGCTTTGGTTTCCCTCGCGACTTCATCTCTCCTCATGAGTCGCTGGCGCTGGGCGCTGCCGAATTCACCCCCCTCGAAGTGGTACGTGGTTACTCGGTACTGGCCAACGGTGGCTTCCTGGTGACCCCATACTTCATCGACAAAGTGACCGACAGTCTTGAGAACACCCTCTATCAGGCCAACCCTGCTATTGCGTGCACCACCTGCGAACAGCAGGCTGCACCCGAGCAGAGCACACTGCCGGAGCCAACTGTTGATGGAACCGCACAAGATGGCACTCAGACCCCTCTCGCGCCAACCATAGCCCCGCATACCATCAGTGCCCAGAGTGCGTTCCTGATCACCGACACCCTGAGCACAGCCATCTGGGGTGGCAACGGCTGGCGTGGTACCGGCTGGCGTGCTGCCCGCGACCTGAAACGTCACGACATCTCCGGTAAAACCGGTACCACCAACGAATCGCGGGATGCCTGGTTCTCCGGCTACACCCCGGAGATCGTTGCTACTTCCTGGATCGGTTTTGACAACCACCAGCGTGGCCTTGGCCGTGCCGAGTTTGGTGGTGGCGCCGCGCAGCCTATCTGGATCGACTTCATGAAAGTCGCCCTCAAAAAGCTGCCTGAGCACAAGATGCCGGTTCCCGAGGGGATCATGACGGTGAAGATTGATAGCGAAACCGGCCTGCTGGCGACCAGTGGCGGCACCGACGAATACTTCAAGGAAGGTACCGAGCCGACCCGCTACGCAGCACCGAGCTCGGATGGCAATCAGGTCTACGGCGGTGATAACCCCGATGTAGAAGGGCCTGTCTCTACCGATGATATCTTCTAAGTCGTTATCGCGGCAGAAGCAAAACCGGCAGCCTTGGCTGCCGGTTTTTTTATTGGGCCAACTGCTTGCTCATCAGCGTGGCGATCGAGGCGGCCAACTCATTGAAGCAGGGGCGACGCACCGAGTAGTGGCGATAGAGCAGCGAGATGGTGCGCCCCGGCACAGGGTCAACCACCGGCCGATAGCTCACCCCTCCCTCATCATGATCGGCAGGTACAGCCAACTTTGGCACCAGGGTCATGCCGCTACCGGCGGCCACCATGTTGCGCAGCGTCTCGAGACTGGTCCCCTTGAAGCGTTGATCCTCACCTATCCCGCCGGCGAAACAGAATCCCATCGCCTGATCCCGCAAACAGTGGCCATCGGCCAGCATCAGCAATTTCTTGCCCTTGAGATTGCCAAGCGGCACCTGCCTGGCCTGTGCTTCGGGGTGATGGCAAGGCACCGCCAACCACATCGGCTCATGATAGAGCTGGATTGAACCAAACCCCTCCATCCCAGGCATCTCGGCCAGAATGACGCAATCCAGCTCCCCCTCTTCCAGCCGTTTGAGCAGGGTTTGGGTCTGCTCCTCATAGAGATAGAACTCCAGCTGGGGAAAACGCTCACGCAGGGTCTGGATAATGCGGGGCAACAGGTAGGGGCCCACGGTCGGAATAAAACCGATATGGATCTCCCCGGACATCGGCTCGGAGAAGTGCTGACCGATGCTCTTGAGCTCGCGCACCTCCTTGAGCACCCGACGCGCCTGATGGGCCATGGCATCGCCAGCCGGAGTAAACAGCACCTTGCGCGAGGTACGTTCGATCAGAATGACCCCGAGTTCATCTTCCAGCTTGCGCAGCTGGCCGCTCAGGGTGGGTTGACTGACAAAGCAGCGTTCAGCGGCTTTGCGAAAATGTTTTTCCTCATCCAGCGCCACCAGATATTCGAGATCGCGAAGATTCATACAGCAATAGTCCTGCCTGGAAAATGGGCCATCAGCATGCACAATATCGTCCGGCGGGACAAGTCATCCACTCGCAGTGATCCTCTCTGGCTTCCCCTTCAAAACAGAAAAGCCCGATCACCTCGCGGTAATCGGGCTGTTTGACTCGCCGAGGGATTACACCCTGAAACGGCGCACCATATCCTGCAACTGGGTAGCCAGATGGTTCAACTCGTTGCACGCCTGAGCCATCTGGGTGGCACCAGCGGCCACCTCTTCGGAAGCATGGCTGATATTGACCACGTTACGGTTTAGCTCCTCGCTCACCGCCCCTTGCTCTTCGGTGGCTGTCGCAATCTGGATGTTCATGTGGGAGATGCTGCTGACCGAGCCACTGATCTGGGAGATAGACTCGCCCGCTTCCCGCGCGGTAGCAACCGTGGTGCTCATCAGCTCCTGACTCTGTTGCATGGTACTGCCGGCCTGTTCGGCACGCTGCTGCAACTCGGCAATGATGGTGTTGATCTGGGAGGTGGAGTCCTGAGTGCGCTTGGCCAGAGTACGCACCTCATCGGCCACCACCGCAAACCCCCGCCCCTGCTCACCGGCACGGGCCGCTTCAATGGCGGCGTTCAATGCCAGCAGGTTGGTCTGTTCGGCAATGCCACGGATCACCTCTAGCACCATACCGATATTGCGGCTGTCATCGCCCAGTTGGCGGATCACCACCGCAGTGCTCTCGATGGCACCGGCGACACGCTCGATGCGCAGAATGGAGTCATTCACCGTTTGCGCACCAATCTCTGCGGTTTCGCTGGCCGAGGTGGCGGCACTGGCCGCATCACTGGTGTTGCGAGAGACCTCCTGCACCGTAGCCTGCATCTCGTTCATCGCCGTCGCCAGCTGGTTCAGCTCATGTTGCTGAGCATTCATATTGTTGGCTGACTGGCTGGCAACAGAGCTGATCTCCTCCGCAGCGGAACTCAGTTGAACCACAGAGCCCGAAACTTCACTCACCAGGGTGCGCAGATTGGTCTGCATCTCACCAAACCCTTTGGCAAGGGTTCCCAGTTCATCATTGTTGAACTGCTGCATATCGATACGGGAGGTGAGATCACCAGAGGAGACACGACGGGTCTGTTCCAGTAACGCCATCACGGGGTTGCGGATCTGACCAGTCAGCAGCCAGGCAATTGCCACCACAAAACCCAGCGTCACCAGACTGACGATGACGCTCATGGTTCTGGCACTGCTGTAGAGCGCCTCCACATCTTTTGTCATCTGGGCCGCAATCTCGTTATTGATTTCCCGCAAGCGGAAGGATTTTGCTCCCACCTCCTCCAGAGCAACCCGGGTTTCGTTTTTGCGCAGACTTCTGACTCGCTCCAGATCGCCAGCAGCAAAGGCGCTCAACAGTTGTTCATGCACCGCAAAATACTTGGCCCCCGCCGCAACCACCTGCTCATAAACCTGTTTCTCTTCACCAGTAGTGAAAGGTAAAGCACCGTATTTTTGGGCGGCCTGTTCAAACTCCTGCTTGGCCTTATTGAAGGTCAGAGTGCGATCGCTTACCTCTTGATCATCCTTGTTCAGACCACCGATAACCTGGGCCAACTCTGAGCGGCGCGCATCCAGAATCGCAACATGCATCTGGCTGGCATAGCGGGTTGACGGCAGCAGGTTGTCAGTAATGGTTTCGGTATCACCATAGAGCTTTGCCAACTGGCTGATGGAGAACCAGGCCAAGCCCAGTACCAGCAGTGCCAGGATGGCGAATCCGGCACTCAGTTTCTGGCCGATAGACATGTTTTTGAACATATGGGGGCTTCCTTGAAATGAGTCTGCACTCCCGCAACATCCGCCGGGAATGGTCACATAGAGCATAGTCTGCAAGCAGAAAGTCGAAGGCTTTCATATCGCTTCTGCATACAGGAATATCGGCCCATTCACTCCACTTCTAAAGAGACCTTGTCCGTTCACATTCTAATAACTATTCCATCAACTCAAGAAGATGCTGACGCAACCCAGCAGGATCGCCCAAAAAGTCAGCCACTCGCACAGCACTCACCTCACCGTTGTGCATCAACCCAAGGGTGGGATAACCCTGACCGCCCAGCCGTTTCATCCAGCCTTGGCTATCTGCCAGATGTTGCAGCAAGGGGGCCTGCAGATAAGCTTGCTGGAATACCTCGGCTGCAATCCCCTGCTCTGCCGCCAGCGTGGCGAGAAACGCAGGCTCACCAATCCAGATCCCGTCCCGATAGTGGGATTGCTGGATCCGGTGCAACATGGCCAGCCCATCGCCCCCCAACGCCGTGACGGCCAAAACCGCACGGATCGGCGGCTCGGAGTCCAGCAGACAGCCTTCCCGCAGCAGCAGTTCGTTAAAGTAGCGTTCGCCAAAATGCTGGCCAGTCAGCGCTTCGATCCGCTGATCATGGGGGCGCACATAATCACGCAATACCTCGCCCATCGGCTGACGGCGACTACCCATCCAGAGACCGCCCGCATGCAGCTCGATCTTGATTCCGGCCATGGTGGATGCCGCCTGCAACAGGGGGGCGGCACCGTAACACCAGCCACAGAGCGGGTCATAGACATAATGGAGGGTGGTTTGTTGTTCGCTCATCTTCATTCTCACTTCAATCTTGGATAAAAAACCGGGCCCTTAGGCCCGGTAAAAAAACACAGGGAAAGCAGGCTCAATGGCTTACCACTTCATCTCGCCGGTATTGACCTTGGCACCGATGGCCAGACCATCGTCAACCGGCAATGCCGGATAGGCCTTCTTCAGAGCCTCAATCAGCTCACCGGAGTTTTTCGCCTTGGCCAGCTCCTGTTCGAAACGCTCTACATAATCGCGGGTAAAGCTCACAGCAGCAGTGCCTTTGGGAGCCGTGCCCAGGAAGTGGCCCGGTACCACACGCTCGGGTTTCAGGGCCAGCAGGTTGTCCAGCGCCTTGACCCAGTTGCTGCGAGCCGCCTTGGTCTGGCTGTCCGCCATCCAGACATGCACCCCGTGGTAAACCGGCACACCACCAAAAGCAGTCTTGATGGAAGGGGCCCAGAGGTAGGCATTCGGGGTGTTCATCTCTTTGATCTCAATCTTCTCGCCATCCAGCGTCAGGTGGCTGGCGGTCATCACTTGAGGCACGGTCAGGCTCTTCGGTGCGCCCTTGCCGAGGATCGGGCTCCAGTAGCTCAGCTTGGCATCCTTGGTCTGGTTGATGTGGTCAACCACATGCTGATCGGCCAGCACTTTGACATCCGGGAACGCCGCCATGACCGGCTCCAGACCGAAGTAGAAGTCGGGGTCACCGGCACTGATATAGACAGTGGTCAGCTTCTTGCCACTCTTCTTGATCATGTCGACCAGCGCCTGACCATTTTGCACATCGAATTGGGCATCGATCAGGATGGCCTCTTTGTCACCGGTCACCAGTGAGGAGGAGACCGGGAAGATCGCCTTCTCGCCAGGGTTGTAGACGGTCACGCTCAGGGGGGCGGCCAGTGCGGCGCCACTCAGCAGGGTGGTCGCCAGAGCCAGGTTGCGGATCAGGGTGTTGTTCATCATCTATTCCTCATTAAGTATTCGGGGGTTCATTTGATGGACACAGTGTATTGGATCACTTAAGGTGCAAATACAGCATAAAAAGCGCATAACTGTTGCACATATCGAACATATAGAGAGCCGTACATGGATCGACTGACCGCCTTGCGGGTCTTTGTCAGCGTAGTCGAACAAGGGAGCCTGAGCGGCGCCGGAGAGAAACTGGATATGTCGCGCGCCATGGTGTCGCGCTATCTGGCCGAGCTGGAGAGCTGGATGGGCGCCCGCCTGCTGCACCGTACTACCCGTCGTCTGAGTCTGACCGGGCCAGGAGAGGAGGCACTGAACCGGGCCCGCGCCATGCTGGCGCTCGGCGAAGAGATGGAGCAGATCGCCGTGAAGGGGGATGACGCCCCCAAGGGGCAACTGCGGATCACCAGCAGCTACTCCCTGTCAGAAGCGCTGCTGGTCGGGGCTGCCAACGACTATCTGGCGCAATACCCGGGGACGGCCATCGACATTCTGCTGCTCGACAGAACCGTCAATCTGGTAGAGGAGCGGATCGATCTGGCGGTGCGCATCACCAACGACCTCGACCCCAATCTGGTGGCGCGCCGTCTCGGCACCTGCCACTCGGTAGTCTGTGCCAGCCCGGCCTATCTGGCCCGTCATCCGATGCCACACAAGGTGCAGGATTTGGCGCTGCACAACTGCCTCACCTACACCTACTTCGGCAAGAGCCTGTGGGAGTTCAATGGACCGGACGGTCCCGAGTCAGTGCCGGTCAGCGGTAACCTGAGCGCCAATATCTCCAACCTGCTGCTGGAAGCAACGCTGGAAGGCGCAGGGATCAGCCTGCAACCCCGCTACTCGGCACAACCCTATCTGGAGCGCGGAGAACTGGTGCCCCTGCTGACCGACTGGCAACCCAAGCGGCTCGGGGTCTACGGGGTATATGCCACCCGCAAGCAGATGTCGCCACTGCTGCGCAGCTTCCTCGATTTTCTGCTGGCTCGCATGGCGGCGGATCCCATCTGGCAGGAGTGAACACTCCTCACATCCGACCATGAAGAAGGGGCCGCTGCGGGCCCCTTCTTCACTCTGATCCCTTGATCAGGCTTCAAATCCGAATGGTTCTGAGTGCGGCGCTTCCGGCTGCGCACTCTCGTCCAGGAAAATATCCCGATAAGCCACATAGATGGAGTAGTTGAGCGCCGGGATCACCACCAGCAGACCTACCAGTAACAGCACAGCGCCAAACAGCAACAACATGGCTGAGAGCAGCCCCCACCAGAAGAAAGGCCACATATTGCGCCAGCAGCCGAAGAAGCTCAGCCGTACCGCCTGGATGATGCCGATATCGTGGTGGTAGATCAGCGCCGGAGCAAAGGTAACCCCCATCAGCACGGGAATGATAAGCAGCATCCCCACCAGCAATACCAGCAGCAGTTGTTGCAACTGGCTGGCTGAGACCACCATGCTCTCGGGATCCTGCGTCAGCAGCGGGAGCAGCCCCCACATGGAGAGCAGACCGAGACAGACGAGGCCCACCAGGCTAAACAGCAGCAACACCAGCAGACCGCCTAGCATCAGCGGAGTCAACTTGTGGCGAAAACCGGCGAAGAGATCGGCAAACTGCAGCGGCTCCCCCCGATAACCCCGAGCGGCGACCACCACCCAACCCGCGCCCCACACCATGTAGAGCAGCTGGGAGATAAGGCCACCCGCCGGCAGTTGCTCCAGCAGCATGCCCACCATAAACCAGACCAGCACCATGGCTACGCTGATCCCCATCCCCTTGTTGAAGATATCGAACCCGCTGCGAACCCAGAGCCAGCCACGACCAGTCGTGTACCGGGCCGGTGTGGTGCGCAAAGGGGGTAATCCGTTCATATCGTCTCCTCGGAGTGTCGGTGGCATCAGTGCCGGAAGCCGATTCTAGAGCCAGGGCGGGGGCGACTCAATGGCGAAGCGGCCCGACCACGACATAAAACCTGACGCAGCTATGCACAAAAGGGGCGTCAGCCACGCCCCGCCTCTGGCTGCCCCGACTATAACGAGGCACAATCTGCTCCCTCCCCCAGCCGCGCCTATCATGGCCAGCATGTCGTGATCACCCTTTAGTGATCGGCGAATGCCGGACAAGGGGTTGTCATCCCGCCATCCCGGGCGTTTTAACATCGAGTGGTATCGTCATGAGAGTTGTTTGTTGTCTGTTGTTGTTACTGGCCAGCCAGTCAGCCCTGGCCGAGGGTTTTATCAGTCGCCTGCTCAACCATCCGGTGCCGGGCGGCGTGGCCGTCGTGCCCCTTGGCAAGGCATCCACGGCGCCACAAGCCCATTATCAGGGCAAGCCCGTACTGGTCGTGCTGGAAGATGGCCAGTGGATCGCCATCGTCGGCATATCTCTCAAAAACCCGCTTGGGGCCCAGCAGCTGACCACAGGTGATGGCCGTACTCTCGGCTTCACCGTCACCCCCAAGCACTACCGCGAGCAGCACATCAAGCTTAAGAACAGCCGTCAGGTCAATCCACTCGCCGAGGATATGACTCGTATCAACCGCGAGTTGGCGGAGCAGACTCGGGCTTACCAGACCTTCAGCCCCAACCAGCCGAGCAACCTGCTGTTCGACAAGCCGGTCAACGGCCCCCTCTCCAGCCCGTTTGGCCTGCGTCGCTTCTTCAATGGCGAGGAGCGCAACCCCCATTCCGGCCTCGACTTCGCCGTGGGCGCCGGCACCCCGATCAAGTCCCCCGCCGCAGGCAAGGTAATCCTGATAGGCAACTACTTCTTCAATGGCAATACCGTCTTTGTCGACCACGGTCAGGGGCTCATCAGCATGTTCTGCCACATGTCGAAGATCGATGTGAAGCTCGGCCAGAACCTGCCGCGTGGCGGCATCGTCGGGCGAGTCGGTTCGACCGGCCGCGCTACCGGCCCCCATATGCACTGGAACGTCAGCCTCAACGACACCCGGGTCGATCCCGCCATCTTTATCGGTGCCTTCAAGCCCTGAAATCGGCAGAGCCCGTTAACAAAACATCCTCTAACAAAACAGGCAGCCCATGGCTGCCTGTCTGCTATCTGCACGTCGAACCTGATTACCTATCCGGCCAGCGCGTGGGCGCCGGACTCTCGACGCATCGCCCGCCACATCACCAACACCAGCAATGAGCTGCACGTTGGCAATGCCAGCCAGACCCCGGGCACGCCCCACAGGGTCGAGAATCCCCACAAGAAACCGCCGATCAGCACCAGCTTGCCACCGGTAAGCAGGGAGGCGATGCGAGCCCGATTGATGGCCTGGAAGTAGGTGGCCCCCACCAGCAGCAAGCCCTCCATCGGCAGCCCCCAGAAGTAGAGCCAGATCCCGAGGCTCGCCACCGGCAGCAAGGTGGCGTTGTCGCCGGCAAACAGATAGACCGCCGCCTCCGGCCACAGATAGAGCGGGAACATGGCGCACAGGGCGATCCCCAACGTCACTCCGAGTGCCAGATTGCGGATCCGCAGCACCCTCCACCAGTGACCGGCACCCGCATTAAAGCTGGCGATGGGCTGGATACCCATGGCGATCCCCTCGAACACCAGATAGAAGAAGGCCTCGGTGTAACTGATCACCCCGTAGGCCGCCACATGCAGCGAAGTGCCGACCGCCAGCAACGCCTTGTTGTGCAGCGCCAGCACCACAGAGAGATAGAGGTACATCAGAAAACTGGAGATCCCGAGGCGCACCGTCTCGCCCATCAGCCGTAGATCAGGGCGCAAGGTGTCCCAACTTATCCGCAGCTGGCTGCGCGGCGTGAAGAAGTGCCACAGGCAGGCGAGGCCCGTCACTGCCTGAGAGAGCATGGTGGCGGTCGCCACCCCGGCCAGTCCGAACGGAAACACTACCATCAGCAGATAGTCGAGCAGCACGTTGAGCAGCCCCCCGACCACCATGATGAGGGTGACAAACCCGGGGCGGCCATCGTTGCGCAGCAGCGAGCTGAACGCCATCGACAGCACCGCAAAGACGCCCAGCCAGGCGTAGGCCTGCAGGTAGGAGAGCCCGGCGGTGAAGATCTCCCCCTCCGCTCCCATCCAGGCCAGCATGGGCTCGCCATAACGGATCCCGATAAAACTGAGCAGTGCCGAGGCCAGCAACACCATCACCAGCGCATTGCCGACGATATGGCGGGCTTTGGCCGGGTTGCCCTGCCCCAGATAGAAGGAGACCAGCGACGAAGCCCCCATACCGATCAGCGCCCCCACCGCATAAAGCACGGCGCAGATGGGATAAGCCAGCATCAGACCGGCCATGCCATCCTGACCCAGCACATGGCCAACGAAGATGCCATCGATGGTGACATAGATGCCGGTGATCAGCATGGCCGCCACGGTCGGGGTTACGTAACGCCAGAAAAGGCGAGATAGCGGGGCTGTGCCCAGATCAACAGCTGACATATTTGACTCGATGGAGAGAAAGCGGCCGGGATCATAGCGAAACAGCAGCACGACTTCCTGTTATTTGTGTTATGAATCATTAATATAGACTGCTTTACCCGCCTCCCTGCCCTGTTTTAGGCTAGGGCCACCTCTTCTGAACGGAAACGAGCCTCATGTTGCAACGCCTGCTCACCCTCTTGCTGCTCTCTCTTATCTTGTTGCCGCCAGCCGTGCGCGCCGACGATGCCATTGCCCAGGCCGAATCCCTGTTGCAGAGCGTGCCCAAGAGCGATACCCCGGAAAACCAGAAGCTGCGGGAGAGCTACCAGCAGGCGCTGCAATTTGCCAGAGAGGCCGAGCGTTACCGGGAGCAGAGTAAAGCCTATCAGCAGATCCTTATCGATTACCCCAAGGAGTCGGCACGCCTCAAGGAGAGCCTGCACAACTATCAGCCCGCAGCTCGCCCGCCTCTGGCGAGCCTCAAGGAGGAGGCGCTGCGCCAGGCCATTGGCCTGAGCAGCAACCGCCAGCTCAACCTGCGCAAGGAGCGGCAGGGGGTGATGGACAGCCTCAACCAGCTGGAGAGCACCGGGCAGGAGTATCACCTGCGGGTGGACGATCTGCGCAAACAGCTGCAACTGACCCGCAGCCAACTGGAGCGACTGAGCTTCAGCAGCGAATCGGATCGCCAACAGGAGGCACAGCTGCTGCTGACCAGAATGAAGGAGCAGAGCCTCTCCGACCGGATCCAGATGCTGGAGCTGGAGCAGCTCTCGGCCCAGCAGCGCAACGATCTCGGCAAGCTGAAACTGCAGGAGCTCAATCTGGCCATTGCCGACGAGGATGAGTGGCAAGCCAGCCTGCTGACCCAGCAGAACCAACTGCGGCGGGAGAAGACCGAGCAGGCGCTGGAGGAGAGCGAGCGGCTGCGCAAACAGCTCACCACCGACATGCCGCTGCTGCTGGAGCAGCAACAGCAGAATCAGGCGCTCTCCATCCAGCTCGGCACACTGGAAGATCAGATTGAGCGGGTGCAGGACGAGCAGCGCAGCGTCGACAAGAATCTGTTTGAACTGAATGAGCTGGTCAACTCGGTACGCGAACAGCTGGAATGGCTGCAGATCAGTAATGCCTACGGCGAGAACCTGCGCAGCAAACTCTCCGATCTGCCTCCCCAGTTCCCCCTCGACAAGCTGGAGTCCGCCATCGTCAGCGCCCGCATGGCCAAGTACCAGTACGAGAGCGAGCAGGATGGGCTCAAGGATACCCGCCAGCTGCGCGACAAGCTGATGGCCGAAGAGGAAGTGACGCTGGATCGGCCGCAGCAAGCGGTGCTCGACAACCTGCTCAAGGCCCGGCGCCAGCTGCTGACCCGGCTCAACGACGCCTCAGACACCCTCATTCAGGAGCAGACCCGCCTCAAACTGCTCTACAGCCGTCAGAACAGCAAGATCGACGAGATCCGCGAAATAAGCGCCAGCCACCTGTTCTGGATGCCGGATGTGCGCCCCTTTACCCCACAGGTGATGCTCGGTATTCCTGCCGCGCTGACACTGGCCTTCAACCCGGACAACTGGTTGCAACTGCCCTACGCCATCGCCGAGAACAGCCCGCTGAGCCTCACGCTGGCCGGTATTGGGCTGCTGGTGCTGGCCTGGAGCTGGTTCAAGCTGGCCCGTCACCTGAGCCTCTATTGCGACCATATTGCGCCGCGGATCGGCAAGGTGACCCAGGACAAATTCAGCCTCACCAGCCGCTTGCTGCTGCGCTCCTTGCTTGCCGCCCTCCCCTTGCCCACCATGGTACTGATGGTGCGCGGCCTGCTCGAAGGGGCCTGGCAATACCCCTTTGCGGTGGCGGTGGCGCGCGGTCTTGGCGAGATCTGGTTTCTGCTGCTGGCGCTGGTGATGGCCCGCCATCTGACACTGGAGAGGGGGATTTTGATCCACCACTTCCGCTGGCCCCGGGAACAGGTGCAAAAGGTGTGGGGGCAGTTTCGCACCCTGCTGCTGGTGCTGATCCCGAGTTTCTTCGTGCAGGGGATGGCCAACAGCTATCAGGAGCACGCCTTCTACGACTCCCTCGGCCGGATGGCCTTCATGATCGGTGCACTCTGGCTGTTGCTCTTCTTTGCCCGCCTCAACCGGGAGCGGCTGCCACTCACCTGGGGCCAGACCGACATGACCAAGCCCCATCTGCTGCACCACTTCATCTGGAACAGCCTGATGCTGGCGCCGCTGCTGGCGGTGATTGGCGCCCTGTTTGGCTACTTCTATACCTCGCGCACCCTGCTGCGCCAGCTGGAGCTTAGCCTGCTGATGGGGCTGGGTTGCCTGCTGGTCTACTATCTGGCCAGACGCTGGATGCTGATCCAGCGCCGCCGCCTCGCCTTCGAGCGCGCCAAGAGCAAGCGGGCCGAGATCCTGGCCCAGCGCGGCCGGGAAGAGGGGCATGACGAGCTCAGCTCCGAGACCCCGGACGTGGTGGAAGAGACTGAGCTGGATCTCGATACCATCAGCGCACAGTCGCTGGGGCTGGTACGCACCCTGCTGATGCTGGGCTTCACCATGCTGGTGGTGGTGCAATGGTCGGATCTCAACTCCGCCTTCAGTTTCCTCAGCAATATCGAGGTGTGGCAGGTGAGCAGCAAGATTGGCGGCATCGAGCAGCTCTCGGCCATCACCTTGCAGGATCTGATGCTGACCGCCTTCGTTTTCATTCTGACCGTGGTGACTGCCCGCAACCTGCCGGGGCTGATGGAGCTGACCCTGCTGCAACACCTCAGCCTCTCCCCGGGTACCGGCTTTGCCCTCACGACCACCAGCAAGTATCTGGTGATCCTGATCGGCGCCCTCACCGGCTTCTCCATGCTAGGCATCGACTGGTCGAAGACCCAGTGGCTGGTCGCCGCCCTCTCGGTGGGGCTGGGTTTCGGTCTGCAGGAGATCTTCGCCAACTTTGTCTCTGGCCTCATCATCCTGTTTGAGAAGCCGATCCGGCTCGGTGACACGGTCACCATCCGCGATCTCACCGGCACCGTCACCAAGATCAAGACCCGGGCCACCACCATAGTGGATTGGGATCGCAAGGAGATCATCGTGCCCAACAAGGCCTTCATCACCGAACAGTTCATCAACTGGTCGCTCTCCGATGCAATCACCCGGGTCAAACTGCGGATCCGGATCGGCCTGACCCGGGATCCGAAACTGGTGCAGCGCATTCTGGAAGAGTCCATCCAGGCATCGACCCTGGTATTGGAGACGCCGACGCCAGAGGTCTTCCTGATCGAATTCACCGACTCGGCACTGATCTACGAGATCCGCCTCTACGTCAACAACATGGATCACCGGATGCCCATCACCCACGAGGTTCACTCGCTGGTGCTGGAGAAGATGCAGCAGCAGGGACTTACCCTGCCCCATCAACAGATCGACATTCACCTGAGCCGCGGCTGATCCGCGAGTTGAAAGGAGCAGAACATGCAGATTATTGCCCACCGTGGCGCCAGCGGTCTGGCACCGGAGAACACCTTAAAGGCGATGGCCAAAGCGCTGGAGCTGGGAGCATCAGCCATCGAGATCGACGTGCAAGCGGCCGATGGCGAGTTGTGGGTCTTCCACGACCGGCGGCTGGAGCGCTGCACCAATGGCAAGGGGGTGCTGACCGAACAATCCCGCTCCTATCTGGAGCAGCTCGATGCCGGTGAGGGAGAGGTGATCCCGACCCTGTGGCAGGTGATGGAGATCATCGCCGGACGCTGCGAGCTGCATATCGAGCTCAAGGGGACTCATACCGCCGATGCGGTGGCAGCCCTGACCCGACGGGCAGAGGACGAGCTTGGCTTTACTCCCGGGCAGTGGGTGGTCTCCTCCTTCCATCACCCGGAGCTGGCCCGATTTGCCGCCTTGCGGCCCGATATCCGGCTCGGTGCCCTGACCGCCAACCTGCCGCTCAACCTGGCGCAGTTTGCCGACGAGCTGGGGGCCTGGTCCATCAATTGCGATGTTGATTTCATCGACGCCGCGCTGGTCGATGATGCCCATCGCCGGAGGCTCAAAGTTCTGGTTTATACCGTTGATTATCCAGAAGATTATGAAACGCTCTCTAGCATGGGGGTCGATGGAATCTTCACCAATCGACCAGATCGTTTTCTGGCGCAGTGAGGGGGCGATACGCGCATGGATAACCACTGATTTAGGCACTAACTTTAAATAGCTGACCGGGATACAAAGAGTTCAACTTCAGCCGATAAACAGAGGCTCATAACAATAACTAGATTCCACACACACTTCAGACTGACGCTCACAAGGATGTAACTATGAACTTATCCATTAAAAACAAGCTTGTTCTGGCTATCGGGGTCATCATTCTGGTGATCACCTGCCTGCAGGTCTGGTACAACACCTCGCAACTGCGCAGCGAGACCCAGCGACTGGTCTGGAACATCATCGACGAAAGCTCCATGGCCAACGTCAAGGGGATCTCCCGCTGGGTCGACTCCCGGATCAGCATGGTCAGCACCACCAAGGAAGCATTCGCCAAAGAAGACGAACCCATCAGTCATCTGGCCCAGTCCATGAATGCCGGTGGCTTCGACCTGGTCTATGCCGGTACCGCAGACGGCAAGATGATCCAGAGCAAACCAACCGATTTGCCCGCCGGTTATGACCCACGTCAACGCCCCTGGTACAAGGACGCGGCCGCCGCAGGCAAGCTGGTCATCACAGCCCCCTATGCCGACATCTCCACCGGCCAGCTGATTGTCACCATTGCCGAGCCGTTTCAGCGCGGCAATACTCAGGGGGTCATCGCCGGTGACGTCTCCATCAGCTCACTGATCTCGGATATTCTGGCGGTCACCACCGAGGGCACCTACGCCATGCTGGTGGACAGCAATGGCACCATCATCGCGCACCCCGATGCCTCCCTGAGCCTGAAATCCGCTACCGCTCTGGCACCGGAACTGACTGCGGCCTACATCAATCAGGTCGCCCATGACGGCATGATCAACGAGCTGGTGATCAGCGGCAAGAAAGAGGTCTACGACTTTAATGCCATTCCCAATACCAACTGGTATTACGGCATGATGGTGGATGAAGAGATCGCCTACCAGTCGGTACGCCGCATGGTTACCTCCTCCCTCATTCAGGGACTTATCACCATACTGATCGTGGCAGGCTTCTCCTATGTCGCCATCAACGGCTCGCTGGCCCCTCTGAAAACCCTGGGCGAAGCGATTGCCGATCTCTCCCGTGGCAACGGCGATCTGACTCGCCGCATCAAGATTGAACGTGAGGATGAAGTAGGCGCGGTTGCCAAACACGTCAACACCTTCATCGAGCGGATCCATGTGATGGTGCAGGATATCTCCAACTCCTCCGGCCAACTCAACCAGCAGGCCAAGTCCTCCCACAGCATGGCGGAGAAGGCCAATCAGGGGCTGGCACGCCAGCAAAACGAGATCTCCCAGATCGCCACTGCGGTACACGAGATGTCGGCCACCGCGGTCGAGGTTGCCAGCAACGCCGAGCAGACCGCCGAAGCGGCCCGCAGCTCCTCCAGCAGCTGCGAGCATGGCAAGCAGGTGATCGCCCGCAACCAGCGCTCCATCACCGATCTGGCCACCCAGGTGGAACAGGCCTCCAACATCATTCAGGAACTGGAGAAAAACGCTCAGGAGATCAACACCATCCTCTCCACCATTCAGGGCATCGCCGAGCAGACCAACCTGCTGGCACTCAACGCCGCCATCGAAGCGGCACGTGCCGGTGAACAGGGTCGCGGCTTTGCGGTGGTTGCCGACGAGGTGCGCGTCCTGTCACAGCGTACCCACAGCTCCACCGTCGAGATCCGCAATATGATCGAAACCCTGCAACGCAATACCCAGGGGGCGGTCAGCACCATGCACGAAGGGCAGCTGCTGGCCCAGAACAGCGTGGATGACGCCAACAACGCCACCCATGCGCTGGAGCAGATCACCACCTCGATCAACCAGATCTCCGACATGGCGACCCAGATCTCCAGCGCGGCTGAAGAGCAGCGGGCCGTCACCGACGAGGTAAGTCGCAACATTCAGGCTGTGAAAGATGTCTCGGACGAACTGGCAGTGGATGCAGACAGCTCACGCCATCTCTCTGAACAACTTAAAAATATTTCGGGTGAACTGAGCAATCAGGTCGGCATGTTCCGCATTTGAGCATGAGCAAAAGGGGCCGTACAGGCCCCTTTTATTTTTCTAAATAGCGCTTAATTTTCAGTGAGTAATCTCACATTACCCGCCAAATACCCCGCCTTGAAATCCTTGTGATTCGTCTGGGATTATCAGATCACCGCCGTGGTCACCGCAGCATTTCGGATTACCTATTTCTATCCGAATAGATGAATGCCAATAATTCTCATTAAAAAATTACAATAAAAAACTTAAAATTTTTTTCGCGAGTACCTAAAAAGAGAGGTGATTCGCATTTTATTGAAAGAAAACTACGTACAATCCAGAAGTTAAAGTACTCGTAGCTAGGTGTTCAACTGCTCAGTAACACCAAAAAATGACGATAATAACGACATTTTCATCCAGGGATTTGGGTGTTTTATAGAAAAATAACCAATAAAAAGGGAATAAAACCTAGCAGTTTGACTTGCATCAAGCCTGAATTTTTTTCATAGAGCAAAATCGTGCCCAGCAAATCTATCCCTAAGGAGGCAGATGTGGATATTATCAAGACCGATGTGGCCATCATCGGTGCTGGCGGTACCGGCTTACGCGCCGCTATCGCTATAGCCGAATCACAGCCAGACCTGGACATCGCCCTGATTTCCAAGGTTTACCCGATGCGCAGCCACACGGTTGCTGCCGAAGGCGGCGCCGCCGGTGTCGTCCGTGATGACGACTCCCTCGAAAACCACTTCAACGACACCGTCTCCGGTGGTGACTGGCTGTGCGAGCAGGACGTAGTGGAATACTTCGTCAACAACGCAACCAAAGAGATGATCCAGCTGGAGCACTGGGGTTGCCCCTGGAGCCGCAAGCCGGATGGCAAAGCCAACGTGCGTCCGTTTGGTGGCATGAAGGTTCCGCGTACCTGGTTCGCCGCAGACAAGTCAGGTTTCCATATTCTGCACACCCTGTTCCAGACCTCCGTCAAATACCCGAGCATCAAGCGCTTCGACGAGCATTTCTGCCTTGATCTGATCGTGGACGACGGCCGCGTTCAGGGCGTACTGACCTTCGACATCCAGAACGGTATCACCCGCTTCATCCAGGCCAAATCCGTGATCGTGGCAACCGGCGGTGCTGGCCGTGTCTATCGCTACAACACCAACGGTGGCATCGTCACCGGCGACGGCATGGCACTGGCCTACCGTCACGGCGTACCGCTGCGTGATATGGAATTCGTCCAGTATCACCCGACCGGTCTGCCGGGCACCGGCATCCTGATGACCGAAGGTTGTCGTGGTGAGGGTGGCGTCCTGCTGAACAAGGATGGCTACCGCTACCTGCAAGACTACGGCTTGGGCCCGGAAACCCCGATTGGCCAGCCGAAGAGCAAATACATGGAACTGGGTCCGCGCGACCGCGTTTCCCAGGCATTCTGGCAAGAGCAGCAGAAAGGCCGCGTCATTCAGGGCCCGATGGGCGATGTGGTTCACCTCGACCTGCGTCACCTTGGCGAGAAGTACCTGAAAGAGCGTCTGCCGTTCATCTGCGAACTGGCCAAAGCCTACGTCAACGTGGATCCGGCCAAAGAGCCTATCCCGGTACGTCCGACTGCCCACTACACCATGGGTGGTATCGAGACTGACAACAAGTGTGCCACCCGTCTGCCCGGCCTCTACGCCGCGGGCGAATGTGCCTCCGTCGGTCTGCACGGTGCCAACCGTCTGGGTTCCAACTCCCTGTCCGAGATCGTGGTATTCGGCAAGCTGGCCGGTGAGCAGGCAGGTGAATTTGCCAAGACTCAGAAGCATGGCAATACCGAAGCCCTGGCCGCCAAGGCCGAGGCGCTCATCAAGCAACACCTCTCCCTGATGGACATAGACGGTACCGAAAACCCGGCCGATATCCGCAACGAGCTGGGCATGTCCATGGAAGCCGGTGTCGGTATCTACCGTACCGAAGAGCTGATGCAGGGCACCATCGACAAGATCAACGAGCTGAAAGCCCGTTACAAAAAGGTCAAGATCAACGACAAGTCCTCTGTCTTCAACACCGATCTGCTGTACGCCATCGAACTGGGTTACATGCTGGACGTAGCTGAAGCCATGGCGCACTCCGCTATCAATCGTAAAGAGTCCCGCGGTTCCCACCAGCGTCTGGATGGTTACGAAGAGCGCGATGACGTGAACTTCCTCAAGCACACGCTCTCGTTCTACAAAAATGGCGAAACGCCCTCCATCGATTACTCCGATGTGAAGATCACTAAGTCCCAGCCGGCAAAACGCGTGTACGGCTCCGAGGGTGAGAAACAAGACGAGGCTAAGAAGAATGGCTGAGATGATTGAAATTGAGATCCTGCGCTACCGTCCGGAACAGGATAACGAGCCCTGGATGCAAACCTTCCAGGTGCCATACCAGAGAGAGATGTCTCTGCTGGACGCCCTGCAGTACATCAAGGATCACCTGGACTCTACCCTGAGCTTCCGCTGGTCCTGCCGAATGGCGATCTGCGGCTCTTGCGGCATGATGGTCAACGGTGTGCCCAAGCTGGGTTGCAAGGCGTTCCTGCGCGACTATCTGCCGGGCAAGATGACCGTCGAGCCGCTCAACAACTTCCCGATCGAGCGCGATCTGGTGGTCGACATGTCCGACTTCATCGAGAAGCTGGAGAGCATCAAGCCGTACATCATCCCGAGCGAGCCGCGCAGCCTGTGTGATGGCGAGTACATCCAGACTCCGGCCCAGATGGCGCAGTACAAGCAGTTCTCCCAGTGCATCAACTGTGGTCTCTGCTACGCGGCCTGCCCGCAGTACGGCATCAACAAGAAGTTCACCGGTCCGGCGGCACTGGCTCTGGCCTATCGCTACAACGTCGACAACCGTGATGCCGGCGCCAAAGAGCGTATGCGCATCATCAGCCAGGACGAAGGCGTCTGGGGCTGTACCTTCGTGGGCTACTGCTCCGAAGTGTGCCCGAAGGGCGTCGATCCGGCGGCGGCCATCCAGCTTGGCAAGGTCGAAAGCGCCAAGGACTACATGATCGCCATGTTCAAGCCAGATTGAGAGCAGGATTGAGACCATGAACAACACTGATAGCAAACGTAAACCTTACGTCCGCGAAATGAAGAAAGACTGGTGGCTGAAGAACGCCTTCTACACCGGTTACATGATCCGTGAAGGCACCAGTATCTTCGTCTCCATCTACGCCGTTGTGCTGATGTGGGGCCTGATGCGCCTGGTTCAGGGTCAGGAAGCATTCAACGGCTGGCTGGAATCCCTGCAAAGCCCGATCGCCATCCTGTTCCATGTCGTCGCTCTGGCGGCGTGCCTGTTCCATGCCAAAACCTGGTTCGCCCTGGCGCCGAAAGCCATGCGTATCTTCCGTGGTGAAGACCTGGTACCGGAGAAGCCGATCGTTCTCGCCCAGTATGTGGCGCTGGCGGTGGTGTCCCTACTTGTCCTGATCATCGTGGCCTGAGGAGAAAACAATGAGACGTTCTGACGAACCAATTTACTGGGGTCTGTTTGGTGCGGGTGGCATGGTCGTTGCCATGCTGCTGCCGGTCATTGTCCTCATCACCGGTCTGCTGGTGCCCATGGGCATCATGGACGTGGAAACCATGAGCTATGACCGCGTGCACGCGTTCGCCAGCTCCTGGTGGGGTGCCTGCATCCTGCTGGTGATCATCGCCCTGCCAGTCTGGCACGGTATGCACCGTATCTACCACGGTCTGCACGATCTGGGGATCCACACCACCAAGCTGCACCACTATGTGTTCTATGGCTTTGCCTTCCTGGTATCTGCCATTACCGTCGGCCTGCTGATGGTGCTGGTACTCCAGTAATCACATCTGACTGATTGACCAAACCGGGCCTTGTGCCCGGTTTTTTTTTGCCCCGCTATCCCGCCCCTGCTTTTTATTCACTCAAAGAATTCGATAAAAACCAGATTATCGTCCAATCATATGGCGATCACAGTCACATAACCCCAATACATTCGTCATTTGTAGCAAACCATTTTGACCACCATCAATTTAGTGACATTCATATCAATTATAATTATTCAGATTAAATAATTATTCATATGGAGCTAGCTAATGACAGACAAAACACGCTCGGTGAGCATAGGCAGTTACCTGGCACTGGCCTTCGCCGTGGTCTTCTTCTCCGGACTGTTGCAATCCGGCGAGTGGTACGGGGTATTCGATTTCACCACGCTGAACGGTTCGTTCGGTACCATGGTCCAGAGCGTCAGCGAGAATGGTGACGGCATCAAGACCGCCATGACCGACATGCGCGGCAAGGGGGGCAACGGCGCTCGCGATGGCTTTTTGTTTGCCCTGACCCTGATCCCCACCGTGATGTTTGCCCTCGGTATGATCAATGTGCTGGAACACTACGGCGCGCTGGAAGCGGCCCGCAAGTTGCTGACCCCGCTGCTGCGTCCGCTGATGGGGATCCCCGGTAATACCGGTCTGGCGCTGATCGCCTCCCTGCAGAGTACCGATGCCGGTGCCGCCATGACTCGTCAGCTCAAGGATGAAGGGCTCATCACCAAGCGTGAAACCGATGTGTTCACCATGTTCCAGTTCTCCGCTGGTGCCACCATAGTCAACTTCTTCTCCTCCGGCGCCGTGCTGTTCACCCTGACGCTGGCAGATGGCAGCCCGGCGGTCAGCTCCTCCATCGGTCTGGCTGTCATCGTGATGTTCGCCTTCAAATTTGTCGGGGCCAACCTGTTCCGGGTCTACCTCAATATGAGCGAAGGCAAGCAGACCGATAACAACACCCAGCAGACCCTCAACACTCAGGAGCAAGCCAAATGAGCCAGGCCAACATCAAGAAACCCATCGTCACCGATATCTTCGTCGAAGGGGCCAAGAAGGGCTGGGTCATCGCCACCACCTCCACCGTACCCAACGTACTGATGGCCTTCGTCATCATCAAGGCGCTGCAGATCACCGGCGCGCTGGATGCCATGGGCGCCATCTTCTCCCCCGTCATGGCCATCTTCGGGTTGCCCGGTGAGGCGGCAGCCGTGCTGATCGGCGCCTGGATGTCGATGGGCGGTGCAGTCGGTGTGGTCATCACCCTGTTCGATCAGGGGATCCTCAACGGCACCCACATCGCCATTCTGGCGCCAGCCATCTACCTGATGGGCTCCCAGGTACAGTACATGGGCCGCATCCTCGGCTGTATCGGCACCGAAGGGCGTTATATCCCCATCATGGTCGCCATCTCGGTACTCAACGCCTTCGGCGCCATGTTGGTGATGAACATCCTTCTCTGACCCGAACCTGATAGTGGAGCAAGCAATGACTTTTTCTCTGGATCAATACCTGACCGAACTGGCCCCGCTGATCAATCTGGATTGCGGATCCCTGCACCAGCCGGGCATTGCAGCAGTGGCCGACCTGATGGCCGCCAAATATGAGGCGATGGGCGGCTGGCAGATCAAGCGGGTCGACTGTGGCGCAGCCGGGGTGGGACTGGAGATCCGCAACCAGCCTGATGCGGCACAGATCGATGTAATGCTGATCGGCCATATGGATACCGTCTTCCCCCTCGGCACCGCAGCCGCGCGCCCGATGAGCATCGATGGTGAGCGCGCTTACGGTCCCGGTGTCTCCGACATGAAATCCGGCCTGCTCAACATCGTCTATGCCCTGCGTGAACTGCCCCGCGAGGTGCGCGATCGCCTGAGAATCTGCGTCTGCATGAACCCGGACGAGGAGATCGGCTCCCTGCACTCCAGCGACTGGCTGGCAACGGTGGCCAAACAGGCAAAACAGGTGCTGGTGGCCGAAGCTGCCCGCGCCGATGGCTCGCTGGTCAAAGCGCGCAAGGGGATGGCCCGTTATCGCATCGACTTCACCGGCAAGGCGGCTCACGCGGGCAACGAACCGCAGAAGGGGCGCAGTGCCATCACCGAGCTGGGCCACTGGATCCTGGCCATCAACGCCCTGACCAACTTCGATAGCGGCACCACCCTCAACATCGGCATTGTCGAAGGGGGCAACGGCGCCAACATAGTGCCGGCCCATGCCAGCGCCGTGGTGGATGTCCGTTTCTGGGACAATCAGGAGTACCACCAGATCGACGATCATCTGCTGACCCTGGCCGAGCGGCCGCATCTGAACGGCGTCACCATCCAGCTGACCCGCGAGGCCCACAAACCGGCCATGGTGCCGTCAGAGGGTACTCAGGCACTGATGCTGCTGGTGGAAGAGTGTGGCGCCGAACTGGGACTGCCGATCAGCTGGCAGGAGGTGGGGGGCGGCTCCGATGCCAACCTGACCGCCGCTCTCGGTATCCCCACTCTGGATGGTCTGGGCCCTATCGGTGCCGGTTTCCACAGTGACGAGGAGTATCTGGATCTGGCCAGCATAGCCCCGCGCATCGAGCTGCTGGTGAAGGTACTGACCCGTCTGGCGGCCTGACAGCCTCTCACGTAAAAAAGGGCCAGCCGGTTTACACCGGCTGGCCCTCTGTTTATCTGCTCCCCCTGAATGACAGCAACCCTTCGCTATTACTCCATCGGCGGCAAGAATCCGCGCATCACCTCATCCGTATGCCCCCCTTCCTGAAATGCTACCAGCGACTGATTGAGGATATTCACCAGCTGGTGGCCGCGGGGGGAGCCCTTGCTCACCAGCAGATAGAATCCCTTGCGGCTGGGCAGGGCGAGATTGAGCAACCCGCTCTCGCTGCGGTAGATGCCAAGGCTGATGCCTGCCACCAGAGGTTCGATTTCGCTCGGCAGAAAGTCGCAACGATCCCGCTCCAGCATGTCGAGCGCCTGCTGCAACTGTTTGACCCGGCGTGGCTCCTGTGCAAGCCCGTAGGGGGTGTAGTTGTAGCCAATCACCCCGCACACCCGGGAACGATTGACCGTCTGCAGATCCGGCGGTTCGGGGTAGCGGCGCTTGAGATAGAAAAAACCGAGGTGGGTGTAGTAGAGGGGAACGCTGTAGAAGGCAAACTCGGCCCGCTCCGGCTTGTAGCTGGCATCCCAGGTCAGCTCGCACAGACCATTCTGGCGATAATCCGCCAGCTCCTGCTGCACCCGCGCCCAGGGCAGATAGCGGATCTGGTGCGAGAGCCCGCTCTGTTGCAGTGCATCGAGCACCAGCGTCGTCGCCGAACCGGTCAGGCGGCTGGTATCGGGCACACCGTCCTTGCGCTCCCAGTAGGTAAAGGGGGCCCATTCGTTGCCCTCCCCCAGACAGATCTTCACTGGCGGCTCTTGCCCCCATAGCGCGGGGGACAAGATGGCCATCGCCAATCCCGCCCACCATGTTGTCGCTCGTGTCATCTCCCGCTCCCGGACTGTTTATCCCTCTTGCAGCTTAGCCCAGAAGAGATAGAGCTAACTTTGCAGGGGCGCTTTCATGCCACAACGCCAGCAAATTGGCCGGAATGGCACCATAACGGAGCTGCGAGGTCTGGTGCCAGTCAGCCAGCTTTTGTAGGGCTTTCGCCAGATCCTGTGCAAGCGTGCGGGTCACTCTCACCCCGGCTTCCAGATAGAGGCTCTTGATCTCGAAGATCCCCTGCTGGCGATGGGCCTTGGCATCCATCCTGCCCACCAGCTTGCCGCGATGCAGCAGCGGCAACACGAAGTAACCGTACTGACGCTTCGGCGCCGGGGTATAGCACTCGATGCGATAGTCGAAGTTGAACAACTCACTGGCTCGCTTGCGATCCCATACCAGCGGATCGAACGGCGACAAGGCTGTGGTATGGGTCGCCTTGAGGCTACCCGCCTGCGCCCTTGCCAGCTCATCGGCCAACGAGGCATGCACAAAAGCGCCGTGCTGCCACCCCTCCACCCGTACCGGCAGCAGCTCCCCCTCGTCCGCCAGCTGATGGAGCAGGCCGTCGTATTTGCCACGCCGCAGCCGGTAGTAATCCGCCACCCAGCCGGTTTTGACCAGCCCCAGCGCCCGGCAGCTGGCGCGCACCATATCCCGCTGCGCCTGCTCGACGCTTGGCAGGTCCCGCTGGTCGCTCCACTCGGGGATAACCCGCTCGGCAAGGTCATAGACCCGCTGAAAGTTGCGCCGCTCCCGCACCATCAGCTGACCGGTAGTAAACAATACCTCCAGATGGCGCTTCTCCGGTTTCCAGTCCCACCAGCCGTTCCCCTTGCCGGTTGTGCGTTCAAAGTCGGCCGCCCGCACCGGACCATGCTGGCGAATACGCTCGATCAGCTGGCCAATCTCCTGCTGATGGGTAGCGAGCCAGTTGGCCGAAAACTTCCAGCCCATGGCGGCGGGGTCGAGCATCCGGTGGCGCAGCAACCGGTAATCCTCGCGGGGCACAAAGCAGGCCTCGTGGGCCCAATATTCGAAGATCTCGCCGTCAGCCAGCAGCTGCTCCAGCCAGCGCGGTTCGTACTGGCCAAGGCGGCTAAAGAGCACCAGATAGGGGCTGCGTGCCACCACCGAGATGGTATCGATCTGCAGCAGCGCCATGCGGCGGATGGTGGCCAGCAGATCAGCCGGGGTCGCCTTGCTGCGACGGGGGGCAAGCAGCCCCTGCGCCGCCAGTTGCAGATGACGGGCATCTTGCAGTGACAAATGGGTAATCGACATCAACAACCGCTCCCTGGTATCTGACCATCGCGCGCCCGGCGGATAGCCAACAAAACCGGGGGAGACACCACGCAGGCATGCCTCCCCACCCTTTTTTTGCCTGCGCCGCTATGAGTGGGCCGGGGGCAAGACCAGCTGATTCACCACCAGCATGATCTCTTGATAAGTGGCCTCTACCGTCTCGGGGGTCGGCTCCAGAATGAGGTCATCGGCATAGCCGTTGATGAGCGAGGTGATCTGGCGCGCCAGTCGCCGGGCATCGCCCGCCACAAACTCGCCGCTGTCGATCCCCTTTTGCAGGATCTGCTCCAGCACCTCGCGCCACGCCAGAATGATTTTGCGGTAGCTCTCGGCAAACACAGGGTCGCGCAGTGACTCGTTCCAGGCATCCAGATAGATGGCCCAGGAGGCATCCTGACTGGTCGGCAGGTTGTCCCGCACAAAGAGCGGCAACGCTTCGCGGGCTGGCAGCGGCAACAGCCACTCCCGCTGCTCGGCGATCTCCTGATAGGTGAAACGCTCCACGGCGCAGAGGCAGAGCTCCTTCCAATCCTTGAAGTAGTGGTAGACGTGACTGCGCGCCAGACCGGTGCGCTCGGCAATATCACGGGTTGACGATGCCGCCATCCCCTTCTCTCGAAACAGGGCCAATACGGCCTCGATGATCATCTCTTTGCGCTGTTCTGCTGATGGGCGTGCCATCTGACCTCCTGCGATATCAATCGATCTGCTTGACTTTGAGCAGTCGCTCAAACAAACTTTGAGCACTCGCTCAAACTTAGCGTTTCCGACATCTTAGGAGATAACCCATGACAACACCAACCACTTCGGCAGCCAGTTGCGACGAGCAGGCCACGCCGTTGCAACACTCGGCCGGTCGTTCGCTGGGGGCGATTGCGCGGGCCAATCCCCTCAAGCTGGCGGGCACCTTCTCGCTGGTGGCCCTCGAAAACATCCTGCTGGTGGTCTATCCCCTGTTCGCCGGCTTTGCCATCGACGCCATCGTCAAGGGCCAGTGGCTGCAGGCTTCAAGCTACGCCCTCATCGTGCTGCTGTTCTGGCTGATCGGCGCCCTGCGCCGGGCGGTAGATACCCGCACCTTTACCCATATCTATGCGGCACTGGCGGTGCCGGTAATCCTGACCCAGCGCCAGCAGCGGGAGGGGCAATCCACCATAGTGGCGCGGGTCACCCTGGCGCGGGAGTTTGTCGACTTCTTCGAGAAACATATCCCGATCCTGGCCACCAGCCTGATCTCCATCGTCGGGGCGGCCGTGATGCTGATGGTGATCGAGTTCTGGGTCGGCATCGCCTGCATGGGGGTATTGCTGCTGTTCGGCCTGCTGCTGCCCGGCTTTTCGCGCAAGAACCAGCTGCTACACGAGCGGCTCAACGATCGGCTGGAACACGAGGTCAAGCTGGTCACCCATGCCCACTCAGCCAGCCTCGCCCGCCACTACCGCGCGCTGGCCTGGCTCCGTATCCGGATTTCGGATCGGGAGGCGCTCGCTTTTCTGGCGGTCGGCATCAGCGCCTCCCTGCTGTTCCTGCTGGCCATCACCATGCTGATGGCCCAACCCCAGGTCTCGGCAGGCCATGTCTATGCTGTGATGACCTACCTCTGGAACTTTGTCACCAGCCTGGATGAGGGGCCCGGTCTTGCCGATCAGCTGGCCCGGCTGAGAGACATAGGCCGCCGGGTCAACACCGCCCAACCCGATGAAATGATTTGATATTTTGTATCTGTAACCGGAGTAGAAGATGAATCCGCCCCCCCTTTACCAACGAGCGTTGACCATGTGCATCAGCTGTTTTTTCCTCGCCGCCTGCGGCCCCAAGATGAGCGACTTTGAGCCCAACACCAGCTACTGGTTCAAGGAGAAACCGGCAGAGGAGAGTGCCCCGCTGGCGCAAGACATGAAGGTGGATATCGCCATCATAGGTGGCGGCTACAGCGGCCTCTCCAGTGCCTGGCATCTGGCCAAGGCTAACCCGTCGCTCAAGATCGCCATCTACGAAGCCAAGCAGGTGGGCAGCGGCGCCTCGGGCCGCAATGGCGGCATGGTGCTGCCGGGCTCCGAGGTGATGGATCTCTACGAAGAGGGGGAAGCGAGCAAGCGCCACTACGATCTCACCGTCGCCAGCATGCGCAAGCTGCAGGCGTTGGTGGCCTCAACCGGCGTCGAGGCCGACCTCAAGCTCGATGGCTATGTGGAGGCGATCCTCGATGAGGAGGATATCGCCGAGTACCGCGACTATGTGAAAACCGCCAATCGCCTCGGCATCCCGCTGCAGTACTGGAACGCCGATACCACCGAAGAGAAACTGGGCACCGACCGCTACGTGGGGGCGGTCTACGACCCCAATGGCGGTCAGGTACACGCCATGAAACTGGTCAATGCCCTGCGCAAGGCGGTGGAGCAGTCGGGCGTTACCATCTACGAGCAGAGCCCGGTGCTGGGTATCAAGGAGGGCAAGCAGATCGAGCTGAATGTAGCCGACAAGTACAAGGTGACCGCCGACAGCATAGTGCTGGCGACCAACGGCTATACCTCAAAACTTGGCTACTTCAGCGGGCGGGTCTTTCCGGTACACGCCCAGAGCGCCGTCACCGAGCCGCTTACCAAAAAACAGCTGGCCGCCATCCAGTGGCAGAGTCGGGTGCCCTACTACGACACCCGCAACATCCTGTTCCATCTGGTATTGACCCCGGATAACCGCATCGTCATCGGTGGCGGCAATGCCGAGTACGTCTTCAACGACGGCCTCAACTACAAGGGCGATCTTAACCGGGTCAGCGAAATGATGATGACCGAGCTGGTGACCCTCTATCCGGCCCTCAAGGGGATCAAGTTTGAGCAGGTATGGGACGGGGTGCTCGGCATGACCGGCGACAGCACCGAAGCGGTGGGGGTAATGGGGGATCACAAGAACATCTACTACGCTCTCGGCTACAACGGCCACGGCATCAACCTCTCCTTCCTGTTTGGCGACATTGTAGCCAGCCTCTATCAGGGCAAGGAGCATCTCTGGTTCAACCACGCGGAGCAGACGCTGCCGATGTGGCTGCCGCCAGAGCCGTTCAAGTCAATCGGCGTCAAATCTGCCCTGATGTACTACCAGTGGCAGGACAAGGGCTACAAGGAGTAGCGCCGGGCAAGAATCCGACGAGTAATAGACGAAGGCACGCCTCAGGGCGTGCCTTTTTGCAATACCGCCACATCGGCGTGGGGGAAACTGAGTTCGGCCTGCCAGCGAGCGGCCAACACCTGAAACGATGCCTCGGCAAAGAAGACGATGTGGGTCGGGTCGTGGCGATAGCGCCAGTTTTTAAACCGCTCGTCACTGAGCACCCGCTGGGTCTGCAGCACCAGCAGGCCACCGGGCTTGAGGCAATCCCACAACTGCGCCAGCACCGTGCGCGGCTCGGCGATATGCTCGATCACCTCGGTACTGGTGATGAAGTCATACTGACGCGTCAGCAACTCGGGAAAATCGGCGTAGAACTTGTCATACCCCGCCATCTGGTAACCCGCCTCACGCCCCATCGCCACCAGCGCTGGGCCAGGACCGCAGCCAAAATCGAGGCCACTGGCAGGGGTTGGCACCCGACTCAGTACCTCGCCAAATGCCCGCATCAGAAAGGTGCGATAACGGGGATCATCAACCTGGTTGTCGTGACCGTCATAGACCGCCTTCTCCGCCGCCTCATCCAGATGATCCGCATCATCCAGCCAGACCAGCTCGCACGCGAGGCAGCGATGATAGCGTTTGCCCGCCACCGGCAGGGGATAACTGCGATGGCTGGCACACAGGGGGCAGCTGACGGTGGATGACATGGCGGTTCCTCTTGGGGGCTTCCTGTTGGATAACAGCGGCGCAGATTGCCTGCCCGCTGCCTCGCTGACAACTTTTTTTGCTCCTTAAGGGTTTCTTAAGTTTGCCCTTTTACTCTCAAACCATCGCAAGAGAAGGAGTCCCCCATGACCATCGAGATCCAGGCCCCCTACCGATTGCTGCTAGCCAAGTCCCCGCAGCAGGTCATAGCGCTGCAAACCTATATCCAGGCCGCCTACACCCTCGAGTTCAACGCCCGCATCCCCCATTTCCTCCCCTGTCTGCTGGGGCTATATCGGGCGGACGGGACGCTGGTCGGTGCCTGTGGTCTCAATCATGCCAGCGAGGGGCCTCTCTATCTGGAACAGTATCTGGAGCAACCCATCGAGACCGCCATCAACACCCGCCTCGGGGTCTATCCGGCACGCAACCGCATTATCGAAGTGGGCAATCTGGCCTGCAGCGAACCGGGCAATGCCCGCCTGATGTTCGCGGCCCTGTGTCGTCTGCTGTGTGAAAACGCCCTCGACTACGTGGTCTTTACCGGCACCGCCAAACTGCGCAACAGCTTTGCCCGCCTGCAACTCAATCCGGTGGAGCTGGCCCCCGCCCAGGCCCATCAGGTGGGTGCCGACGCCGATGCCTGGGGTGAGTACTACCGCTGCCAGCCCAAGGTGATGGTGGGCGACATCAATCAGGGGCGCGAGGTGCTGGCCCAGAGCAGCCTGCTGCTCAATCTGCTGGCCCCCATGCCGACCCTGTTTGACGATGCCAGCAAGAGCAGTGATAACCAGACCCATCAAAAAAGGTGCGCCCAATGAGCCTGTTCGACGCCATCGCCAAACATGCCCACGAGAATCCGCAATCCCCTGCGCTGCTGAGCAGCCAGCAGCGCTTCGATTACCAGACCCTGTGGCAACAGGTCCAGCGTCTGGCCAGCCAGTTGCAGCAAGCAGGTATCAAGCGTCTTGCCCTGCAACTCGATAACGGTTTGCCATGGGCGCTGCTGGATCTCGCCTGCACCCGCGCCGGTATCGTGGTTATCCCGGTACCCCACTTCTTCAGTCAGGCCCAGCAGGCCTGGTTGCTGGAGAGCAGCGGCGCCGATGCACTGGTGGGCCCCCATCATCAGGGGTGGCATGCCGCCGAGCCGCTCTCGCTGATCACCGGCGAGCTGCCGCTGTGGCGCCATACCCCGACCAATCGACCGGCGCTGCCCAAGGGCACCGCCAAGATCACCTACACCTCCGGTACCACGGGCCAGCCCAAGGGCGTCTGCCTGTCACTGACCCAGATGATGGCGGTGAGCCATGCGCTGGCCGAGCGGGTCGCGCCAGCCAAGGTGGAAAAACACCTCACCCTGCTACCGCTGGCCACCCTGCTTGAGAACATCACCGGCCTCTATGTGCCGCTGCTGACCGGCGCCTGCAGCCGCATTCCGTCCCTCGGGGAGCTCGGTTTCACCGGCTCCAGTTCGCTCAATCCAGCCATGCTGGGGGAAGCCCTGCTACGCTGGCCGACCCACAGTCTGGTGCTGGTGCCCGAACTGCTGCGCCTGCTGCTGGCGCTCTGCACCAGCACCCCGACGCTGGCCCAGCAGCTCAAGAGCCTGCGCTTTATTGCCGTCGGTGGCGGCAAGGTGGCCCCCGACCTGATCACACATGCCCGCCAGCTCGGACTGCCGGTATACGAAGGTTATGGCCTCTCGGAGTGTGGCTCCGTGGTAGCGCTCAACAGCCCGGATGCTGACAAGCTCGGCAGCGTCGGCCGCCCCCTGCCCCACTGTCAGGTCACCATCGCCAGCGACGGCGAAATTATAGTGAGCGGCAGTGCCATGCTGGGTTATCTCGGCAGCAACGAACCGACTCCCGAACAGATTGCCACTGGCGAACCTTCTGCCATGCAGATCGCCACCGGCGATCTGGGCCACCTCGATGAAGAAGGCTACCTCCATATCACCGGGCGCAAGAAGAATGTCCAGATCACCGCCTTTGGCCGCAACTTCTCGCCAGAGTGGGTGGAGGCCGAAGCACAGCTCTGCCCCGCCATCGCCCGCATCGTGGTCTTTGGTGATGGTCAGCCCGCCAACGTGGCGCTGATCCAGCCCCTGCCGGGGAAAGAGGCGGATCTGCCCCGCCAGATCGCCGGTCTGAACCAGCGGCTGCCCGATTATGCCCGCCTGCACCACTGGTTGCCGGTGGCACTCGACCAGCATCCCGGCCTGCTGACCGCCAACGGGCGCCCTCGTCGCAACGAGATTTACCAACACTTTTCCCGGCAAATCAGCCAATGCCTTACAGGAGAATCGTCATGAGCTTCTATCAGACTCTGCAACAAGCCACTGCCCAGGAGCGTGAGCATCTGTTCAACGCCCCCATTATCGAAGCCTGTCGCCGTGGCGATATCAGCCGTGACACCTATCTCGCCTTTCTGGCTCAGGCTTACTACCACGTACGCCACACAGTTCCGCTGCTGATGGCAACCGGCGGCAAGCTGGGTCAGGAGTACGAGTGGGTGCGCGGGGCCATTGCCGAATACATCGACGAGGAGTATGGCCATCAGGAGTGGATCCTCAACGATATCCGCGCCTGTGGCGGCGATGCCGAGGCGGTGCGCCACGGCCAGCCGGGGCTGCCCATCGAGCTGATGGTTGCCTTCCTCTACGACCAGATCCAGCGCGGCAACCCCATGGGCTTCTTCGGCATGGTACAGGTGCTGGAAGGCACCAGCGTGGCCATCGCGCTGACCGTCGCCGACCAGCTGAAAAAGGGTCTCGGCCTGCCACCCCAGGCGATGAGTTACCTGAGCTCCCACGGCGCCCTGGATCAGGAGCACCTCAAGTTCTTTGAATCCTTGATGGATAAGGTCGAGAGCCCGGCAGATCAGGCCGCCATCATCCACGGGGCCAAGGTGGTTTATCGCCTCTATGGCGAGATGCTCTACAACCTCACCGCCACGCCGTAAGTCGGCAGCAGACAGCAAAAAGGGAATCCACACCATGAACCTTGAAGGGAAACTCGTGCTGCTCACCGGCGCCAGCGGTGGCATAGGTGAAGAGCTGGCGCAAGAGCTGGCGGCCCAGGGGGCACACCTGCTGCTGCACGGACGTCGCGGCCCGGCACTGGAGCGGCTGTGCAAGTCACTGCCTCATCCCGAGCGCCATCAGGTGGTGCTCTCCGACCTCGGCTCTGCGCAGGAGCGGGCCAAGCTGTTGCAACACCCAGCGCTGGAGGACGGGATCGACATCCTGATCAACAACGCTGGCTGCAACCAGTTTGCCTGGCTGGAAGATCAGAGCTTCGAGCAGGTGGAGCGCCAGCTGCTGCTCAATATCGAGGCGCCCATCCAGCTCACCCGTGCCCTGCTGCCAACCATGCGCAAGCCGGGGATCATCATGAACATGGGATCGAGCCTGGGCAGCATCGGCTACCCCGGTTACAGCGTCTACTGCGCCAGCAAATTTGCCCTGCGCGGCTTTAGCGAAGCGCTGGGACGGGAGTTGGAGGGGAGCGGCATCAAGGTGCTGCACTTTGCCCCCCGCGCCACCCGCACCAAGCTCAATTCTGAGGCCGCTTACGAGATGAATGCAGCGCTCGGCACCCAGACCGACAGCCCGCAGGAAGTGGCCGAAGAGGCGGTCATCGCCCTGTGCAACGAAACCCGCCGCAGCTGGCTCGGCTGGCCGGAAAAACTGTTCGTGCGGCTCAATGCCCTGCTGCCCGGCATCGTCGACAAGGCGCTGGCCAGACAGCTGCCGATCATCAAACGTTATGCCCGTCATCTTCAGCCAGGGACGGCTGATGCCGGCGCAAACAGTGCGCCACAACCAGACTTGTCCCGCCCGATCCCGACCAAGAAGGAGCATTAATATGAACTTTTTCCGTCAATCAGTGACCTCTTGTGCCATCGCCATCCTGCTGGGGTCCTCCTCGGTCATGGCCGCGAGTGATGCCCTCGTCCCCATCCAGCAACAGTGGGCCGTCTGCCAGTATCAACAGAGCGGCAAGGCGAAAGAGAGCTGCTTCGAAACCTTGAGCACCCAGGCCGAAGCGGCCAGCGCCAAGGAGCCCTTTCGCGCCGATCTGCTGATCTGGTCGGCCATCGTCAAGAGCACCTGGGCGGGGGCCAAAGGGGGGCTGGGGGCACTGGGTCTGGTGAAAGAGGCCAAAGCCAAGCTGGAGCTGGCGCTCAAACAGGATCCCAAGGCGCTGGACGGCTCCGCCTACACCAGTCTGGGCTCCCTCTACTATCAGGTGCCCGGCTGGCCGGTCGGTTTTGGCGATGACGAAAAGGCAGAGCAGCTGCTCAAGCAGGCGCTGGCCATCAATCCGGATGGCATCGATCCCAACTTCTTCTACGGTGACTTCCTGCTGGATCAGGGTCGCAAGGCCGAGGCCAAAACCTACCTCGACAAGGCGCTGGCCGCCCCGGCCCGCCCGGGTCGCGAAGTGGCCGACGAAGGGCGCAGAATGGAGATCCGCGATCGGCTGGCCAAGCTATAAAACCCTGATGGATCAAAGAACTATTTAAACTCTGCCCACCAGCTTGCATACTGGTGGGCAGGGTTGTTTATGCCACGGCACGCCCTGGCGCTGAGCCAGATCGCCACACCCAACAAACAGGGAGAAAAGAATGCGGATCCTGCTGGTGGAAGATGATGTGATGCTGGGGGATGGTATGCAGGATGCACTGCGCCATAGCGGCTACACGGTGGACTGGCTGCAACAGGGGTTGCCCGCTCTGGCAGCCCTCAAGAGCGACGAATTCGCCGCCCTGATCCTCGATCTCAACCTGCCCGACATCGATGGCCTCAGCCTGCTGCGCAAGTTGCGGCGTGAAGGACACCAACTGCCTGTGCTGATCCTCACCGCCCGCGATGCGCTGGACGATCGGGTTGTCGGCCTTGATGCCGGCTCCGACGACTACATGGTCAAGCCCTTCGCCCTGCAGGAGCTCAACGCCCGCCTGCGCGCCCTGGTTCGTCGCAGCAAGGGGCAGGCTCAGGCGGTGCTGGAGTATGGCGATATCCTTATCTATCCCGAATCCCAGCAGGTCACCTATCAGGGGGAGGCGGTCAAACTCACCCCCCATGAATACAAGTTGCTGCAGGAGCTGATCAGCCAGAGCGGCCGGGTGTTGAGCAAAGATCAGCTGCAACAGAGCCTCTACGGCTGGGATGAAGGGGCCGAGAGCAACGCGGTAGAGGTGCATATCCACCATCTGCGCAAGAAGTTCTACAGCGACCTCATCCGCAATATTCGCGGGGTCGGTTACATCATTCCCCAGCTCGAACAGCCAAGCCGGACACCCGCACGATGAAACGCCCGCGCTCCATTCGCCGCTTTCTGCTCACCGGTATCCTGACGCTGGTGAGCCTGAGTCTCACCATCAGCGCCTTTATCGGCTACATGGAGGCGAGCCACGAAATGGAGGAGCTGTTTGATGCCCGCCTCGCCCAGTCGGCCCGCATCACCAACCAGCTGCTGGCCCGCTATATGGCCCAGCAGGGGCAATTGCCCGCCAACGGCACCGTCTATCAGGAGTGGGAGGCGCAAAATCCCGATGAGTGGCAAAAAGACCCCAGCCTCAACCTGACCGGCGAAGATCGGGAGATCACCCCCTACGGCCACGAGTTCGAACGCAATCTCTACTTCCAGCTGCTCGATGAAAAGGGCGGCCTGCTACTGCGCGCCCCCAGCGCCCCGGAGCAGCCGCTGGTCACCCTGGCCATCGGCTTTGACACGGTCGAAAAAGATAACCACCAGTGGCGCACCTTCACCCTCTACAACCAGCAGGAGCAGACCTGGCTGGTGGTAGCCGAGCGGGACGACGAGCGCAGCGAACTGGCCAGCAAGATGGCCACCCTCACCATGCTGCCGCTGCTGATCACCCTGCCCTTTCTGCTGGCCCTGCTCTGGTGGCTCATCACCCGCGGGCTGGCCCCCCTGCGCCAGCTGGCCCAGGCCATCAGCGAGCGTCACCCCGCCAACCTGAGCCCGCTCAGCCTCAAGACAAGCGCTCAGGAGCTGACCCCCCTCACCAACGAGATCAACCGGCTGATGCAGGCGCTGGCGGAAACCATAGAGCGGGAGAAACAGTTCACCAACGAGGCGGCCCACGAGCTGCGCACCCCGCTGGCGGTACTGCGGATCCACAGTGAAAATGCCCTGGCTGCCGATGATGACACCAGCCGCCAGCAATCCCTGCACAAGATGCTGCAGGCCCTCGATCGCAGCGATCGGCTGATCCGCCAACTACTGACCCAGGCCCGTATCGACAACCAGCAGGGGCTGGTATTGACCGAGCTGGAGATAGGCCACCTGCTGCAAGGCACCCTCGCGACCCTGGCACCCATCGCGCTCAAGAAGGATCAGCAGCTGTCGCTGGAGTGTGAATTGCCGCAGCTGGTGATGGGGCAGGCCACCCTGCTCGAGCTGCTGTTCAGCAACCTGATCGACAATGCGCTGCGCTACACCCAGCCAGAGGGCGAGATCAGGGTGCGGGTACTGCGAGAGGGCAACCGGGTGAGGGTGGATGTGAGCGACAATGGCCCCGGCATTCCCGCCAGCGCCTTGCCCCGGCTGTATGAACGCTTCTTTCGGGTCAATCCCCAGCAGGGGGATGGCGTGGGGCTCGGCATGGCCATCGTCTCGCGCATCGCCCAGTTGCACGGCGCCGACCTCGATGTCCACAACCGGCCGGAAGGGGGGCTGGAGGTGAGCGTCTGGCTACCGACCCACACCCACTCGCAGCCCTGATCCGAAAATGACAACGCCTCCAGAGGGAGGCGTTGTTTATAGATAATTAGCACGCTGACGCTACGCGACTTTTCGCCGCGCCATCCCCGGCAGATCAGGCAAGCAGTGCATCCAGACCTGCCGTCACCGCCTCCATGCGATGCCCGCCAGAGTGTTCAATCACATAACGCTTGCCCACCTGGGAAGAGGCATCCAGCCCGAACACACCGTGCTCCACCTTCTGGCTCAGCGGATCCCCGCTGGTGTTGACGTGGGTGACATTGGCATCGTCCAGCTTGTGAGCGAGGCGATCCCGCAGCCCAACATGCAGCCCCATGCTGTTGAACGCCGTAACCTTGAGTCCATGCTTGATGCCGGCATACTGCGCCAGACCGCCCCCCAATGAGTGGCCCAGCACCTCGACCTTGCCGCCATACTGCTGGGCAAAGGCCTTGACCAGCCGGTCGGCATCTTGAAACGCGCTGTCCTTGATGCCAAGGGCCGCGCCAGCATCGCTCTTCAGGGTGCCGGGACGTTTGGCAGGTTGAGTACCCACAAACGAGAGCACCATGGTATCGCCACGCTTGTAAACGGCGACCTTGAGCGCAGACCAGGCATCACCTGTCAGGATAAAGGGGTCATTCTCGTTCTTGCCCGAGGTGACATGAAGCGTCAAGGTACTCCCGGTGCCACCGGAACCATCTTCACGGCGGGCCAATATCGAAGGGGGAATATCTGCCAGCGTGGCGTGACTGTAGCCTGCCGGCATCTCCCGATAGCTGCTGGAGCAACTGACCCGCGCCAGCTGGGCCGCATCCACCACAGCTCTCGCCCCCTCGGCAGTCAGCGGCTCCTGCTGCGCCTTCGCCACGAAGGCCGGTTTGATGATCCCCTTGGCGGCACTCAAGGCCTGCTGTGAACCTTGTTGCAACCGCTCTGACATACCGAGCGGCAGATGGGAAGCCCCCTTCATCACGCTCCCCGCCAGCCCCAGAGAGGAGGAGGCCACCAGACGCGCTGCTGACTCGCCAAGGTTTTTTATCCCGGCGACTCCGGCCGTCACCACACCGCTGGCCACGCTGCTGACGCCGCCGGTGATATTGGCCAGCCCTTTGATGATGGCACCCGTCCAGTAACGGGCCTTGCCCTTGGCGCTCTGGGCATGGGAGTCATGGCCGCCCTGGATGGCGATGCCAATCTTGCGAGCCGGAGCGCTGAGGGTCAACCACTTGAGCGAGGTATTCAATACCTTGCCCGGCTGAACCCGGGAGCCGAAGCCGAGGCTGGTATAGTGAGAGGCCAGATTGTGATGAACCGAGTGCTGGCGCGATGAGGATTGCACCTCGCCATGCTCATGAGAGGCCACAGCGGTAGTGCGCTGGGGTTGTCCAATGCTTTGAATAGACATCTTCTGCTCCTGATTAATACCAATAACGATCCATCAACACGGGATCATGACGCCAGATAACGGGGAGGGAATGGCAGCAGCCTCCTGCCGGGCGTTCAACGCCTGCAATTGCGTCTGCAAGGTGACGCCGAGATCAAGAAATTCACCCAAGGTTTGCATGAACAGGGTTTTATCGAGCATCTCGATGAGAGAGGAAAAGGTCAGCACCAGATGATTGCTGCGACTGTCCAGACTGATCTGACTTCCCCCCGTGGCCAAACCAAACATGTTCAGCTCAAGGGCCGAGCGGGTCAGCTGCAACTGACTGGCCGCATCGTCAGGCAGACGTAGCAAGGGGATATAGAGGTAGCATGCCTGCAGCTCATCGTTATCGGGCACTTCGACCAGGCACTCGCCATCCAGACCGAATGGCACACGGCAGTGGCCATCGCTGCCCAGACTCAAGGCGACGCCCTGCTGTTCGCCCGCGAGCAATAGCCATTCAGATACGATTTGTTGATAGGGTTTCACTATGATGCACTCCACGCTCAAGCCCTTGCTGGCGAACGAGCTCGCACGCTTCAGGGTATGGTGGAGATACTACCTCTGGTAGAGGGGCGGGGATTTAGCTGTGAAACGGCGTTTTTTAGATTCACGCCGAAATTGCCCCTAACGGCAGGCGGGCTGTACGGTAAAGGTTCTACTGGAGTCCACCGGGCCCAGCTCCGCCAGCAGACGGCGGCCCAGCAGCACCGGATAGATCATCTTGCTGCGATCCCGCAGGGTGAACCACTCCTCATACACCTTGTCCCCCAGACAGATGGACATGGTCACCGTTGGCCGCTGCTCCATGCCGCCCGCTCCGCGCACCGTCACGCTGCGCTCGACCCGCCGCTCGAACTGCTGCTTGACCAGTTTGCCGCTGTCGGCATCGGTCACCACCAGCATGAAGCGCACCCAGGGCTTGCCATCCCGTTTGAATCTGGTGATGGCGCGTGCATCGAGGGAAGAGGTGAGCGCACCGGTGTCGAGTTTCATCTTCACCGCCACGCCGGTGGGCAAAATAAGTCCCTTCTCGATCCAGCCATAGCTGGTCGGGGTCTCAGCCAGCGCACTGCCACACAGTGCCAGCATCAGGGTGATCCCCACCATCATCTTGCCCATTTTACTGCCCTGCCTTGTCAATCCTGCGCCCAGATCTACCACAGTCCCATTGTGGGTCAATCCAATTTATTTCAGCTACTTGGATAATATCTGGCGGGTCAGGAGAGAGACGACAAAGAGTGGCCGAACGGCGGCCCAAGCGAGCGGGAATATCGTAGGAGAGCAAGGCACCGAACGGTGCTGGATGAAACTGGTGGTTAACCTCAGGCTGTGACGCCAAAGGCTACCACAAGGATTTACAAATTATCAGTCTTGTTCTGAAGGGATTTTTGCCTACACTGTTGTAAACCGGAGGGCCTGAAAACCACCGGTTTTTTTGCGCCTGCCGAAAATTTGCCACTGCAAAAGTGACTTTCAACAAGGCTCAATAAGGAATTTGTAATGCGTATCGAAGAAGACTTGAAGCTCGGTTTCAAGGATGTCCTGTTCCGCCCCAAGCGCTCTACTCTCAAGAGCCGTTCCCAAGTAAGCCTGACCCGTCAGTTCACCTTCAAACACACTCAGACCCAATGGCAAGGCGTACCCGTTATCGCCGCCAACATGGATACCGTCGGCAGCTTCGCCATGGCGCGCACGCTGGCCGGTTTCGAGATGATGACCGCGGTACACAAGCACTACAGCCTTGAGCAGTGGCAAGCTTTCGTCAACGAGACCGACCCGGCGCTGCTGGGCCATGTGATGGTCTCCACCGGCACCTCGGCTGAAGATTTCGCCAAGACCCGCCAGATCCTCGCCATGTCCGAAGCGCTGCGTTTCATCTGTGTCGACGTGGCCAACGGCTACTCCGAACACTTCGTCGAGTTCGTGCGCAAAATTCGTGAAGCCTGCCCCAACCACGTCATTCTGGCGGGCAACGTGGTGACCGGCGAGATGGTCGAAGAGCTGATCCTCTCCGGCGCTGACATCGTCAAGGTCGGTATTGGCCCGGGCTCGGTCTGTACCACTCGCGTCAAGACCGGCGTCGGCTACCCGCAACTCTCTGCCATCATCGAGTGTGCCGATGCGGCCCACGGCCTCGGCGGCCAGATCGTCGGTGACGGCGGCTGCACCTGCCCGGGCGACGTCGCCAAAGCCTTCGGCGGCGGTGCCGACTTTGTCATGCTGGGCGGCATGCTGGCAGCCCACGAGGAGTGCGGTGGCGAGATCGTCGATGTAGACGGCGAACCCTTCATGAAGTTCTACGGCATGAGCTCCTCCAGCGCCATGGACAAGCATGCCGGCGGCGTCGCGGAATACCGCGCCTCCGAGGGTAAAACCGTACTGCTGCCCTACCGCGGCCCGGTCGAGAACGCCGTGCGCGACATTCTTGGCGGCGTGCGCTCCACCTGTACCTACGTAGGCGCCAGCCAGCTGAAAGAGCTCACCAAGCGCACTACCTTTATCCGGGTACGCGAGCAGGAGAACAACGTCTACGGCAAGGAGTAACCTGCCACAGACCACCGTCACGCGCTGACGGTTAGAAGCCCGTCAACCGGTGTGCTACCCTGCGCACCGGTTTTTTTGCATCCGGGATCCCACGCCATGACCACTCCCCTGCCCCCGTTTGACTGGGACATCTTCTGCTGCGTCGTTGACAACTTCGGCGACATCGGTGTCACCTGGCGACTTGCCCGCCAGCTAAAACGGGAGGGGAATATTGCGGCACATGGCGATGAGGTTCAGGTGCGGCTCTGGGTGGACGATCTGGCAAGTTTCGCCCGCATCTGCCCCGGGCTCGACCAGGCGCAGGATGGCCAGTGGGTCGATGGCATCTATATCCAGCACTGGCATGAGCCCCTGCCGACCGACATGACACCGGCCAGAGTGGTGATCGAGGCCTTTGCCTGCGAACTGCCCACCCCCTTCATAGAACTGATGGCGAGCCAACCCAAGCCCCCCTGCTGGATCAATCTGGAGTACCTCTCGGCGGAGAGCTGGGTCGAGGATTGCCACGGCCTCGCCTCGCCCCAGCGAGTTGGCAACCAGAGCCTCAACAAATACTTCTTCTTCCCGGGCTTTACCGCTAAAACCGGCGGCCTTTTGTGCGAGCACGACCTCATCACCGAACGGGAGCAGTGGCAGCAAGATGATGCGGGACTGGCAGCCTACTGGGCCAGCCTCGGTTTGCCGCCCAAACAAGAGAACGAGCTGCGGGTCAGCCTCTTTACCTACGAGAGCAATGCACTGCAAAGCCTGGTCGAGAGCTGGTGCCAGAGCACCACGCCCGTCACCCTGCTGTTGCCGCTGGGGCGCTCGCTACAGGATGTGCTGCGCGGCGCGAGCCTTGAAGATGCCATCACCACCGCCAGGGCGGGGGATCTGCTCAACTCGGGCAACCTCACCATCAAGCTGCTGCCGATGACCGATCAGGCTGGTTACGATCGACTGCTGTGGAGCTGCGATCTCAATCTGGTGCGCGGGGAGGACTCCTTCGTGCGGGCCCAGTGGGCAGCTCGTCCTTTCCTCTGGCATATCTACCAACAGGAGGAGGAGGCCCATCTGGTCAAGCTGGAGCAGTTCCTCGACCACTATCTTGCTGATCTGCCTGCCGATTGCGCCCAATGGCTGCGCTGCTTCAATCTGGCTCTCAACCGTGGTGAAGATTGCCGCGAACTCTGGGCCCAATGGCCACAATACAGCGCGATTTGGCAGCAACATGGGCGACTCTGGTCACAGAAGCTGCTCCGGGATGGGGATCTTGTCACGAGGTTGGTGAAATTTCTGGAAAGCCGTATATAATCTGGCAGTTTTTATCCGTCCGTTTCACGAACAGGAATTTTTTACATGAAAACCGCTCAGGAAATCCGCGCTGGTAACGTAGTCATGATCGGCACCGAGCCGATGGTGGTCCAGAAGGCTGAATTCAACAAATCCGGCCGTAACTCCGCCGTGGTCAAAATGAAGCTGAAAGGCCTGCTGAACGGCAGCGCCACCGAGACTGTCTTCAAGGCCGACGACAAGCTGGACGTTGTTCAGCTGGAGCGTAAAGAGTGCACCTACTCCTACTTCTCCGACCCCCTGTATGTCTTTATGGACACCGAGTACAACCAGTACGACGTAGAGAAAGACAACCTGGGTGACGTGCTGAACTACCTGGTAGACGGCATGGAAGATCTGTGTGAAGTGACTTTCTACAACGAGAAAGCCATCTCCGTAGAACTGCCGACCACCATCGTGCGTGAAGTTGAGTACACCGAACCGGCTGCCCGTGGCGACACCTCCGGTAAAGTGACCAAGCCTGCCCGCCTGAAAGGCACTACCTACGAGCTGGCTGTTGCCGCTTTCGTAGAGATCGGTGACAAGATCGAAATCGATACCCGCACCGGTGAATTCAAGCGTCGCGTCAACTAATTGACCACGTTGAATTGATTGCAAAAAAGCGAGCCTCCGGCTCGCTTTTTTATTGCCTGTTCGCGGCCACAACACCGCCTCCCCCTTCAGAAAATCCCACCGCCGCCGCTAACCCAGATAACCGGGGGAGCACACTATGGCCAGATTATCCTTATCACTGCTGTTATTGACCATGCTGGCTGGCTATGGGGCAGAGGCGAGCGAGGTCGCGCCCCCCGTTGCCGAGCCAATGCCCCTCGACCATTGGCAAGCGAGCGACTGGAAAGGGCTACCCGATGCCACCCAGATCGACAAACAGACGGTGCTGTTCGCCAAACACGACAGTGAAAACTATCTGGGGCTCGCCATTTTACTGCCCGACTGGCAGCGCAGCGGCCAGCTCTGGCAACTGACTCGCACCCTCGGCCGACTGGGCTTTGATACCCTGCTGCTACTCCCCTCCCCCCAACAGACCGAACTGGACCCAGCCGCCGAGAAAAAAGCGAAAAACAGCGATACATTTCGCAAACAGTTTGCCGAGCGGATCAGCAAGCTGGCGGATGCCAAGCTGCAGGAGGGGGGCTTCAAGCTGATCCTGGCGCAAGGTACCGGCGCCGCCTGGACTGCCAACCTCATCGCCAGCGAACAGTTGCCCGCCCCCGACGCGCTGGTGCTGCTCGATGGCTTCTTCCCCAATCAGCAGAGCAACCAGACCCTGGCCAAACAGGTGGCTCAGGCGACCATCCCCACCCTGGACCTCTATCAGGAGGATGGCGGTCGCTGGCCACTGCTGGCCGCCGAGGCCCGTAAAAGCGAGAGCCGGCGCAGCAACAAACTCAACTATCGCCCCTACGCCCTGATGGAGCTGGAGGAGACCCCCACCCGCATTCAGGGCTGGCTCAACCATCTGGGCTGGCTCTAAACCGGCCGCTAGCGTGGCGCAATAAAGCGCGCAAGCTCACATCTGCCGGATAAAGCCCAGCCATGACACAGCGGCAGGCTGGCCCTGACTGCATCCTCTTTGGCATCATGGCTTCTCGAACCTGAACAATGGCAGGAAGGCCCATGCAGCAGATTGTGTTTCTCGACAGCGATACCCTGGATGCGGGCATCACCCTGCATCACCCCGACTTCCCCCACCACTGGCAGAGCTATCCAATTACTACCCCGGAACAGGTGGTGGAACGGCTGAAAGATGCCAGCATCGCCATCATCAACAAAGTACGGATCGGCGCCGCCGAACTGGCCCAGCTGCCAGAGCTCAAACTCATCGCCCTGGCCGCCACCGGCAGCGACAACGTGGACCTGGAAGCGTGCCGCGCCGCCAACGTCGGGGTGTGCAATATCCGCAACTACTCGGGCCCCTCGGTGCCGGAGCACGCCATGGCGCTGATGCTGGCCCTGTCGCGCAACCTCTTCTGCTGGCGCCAGTCGCTGCTGGAGGGGCGCTGGCAACAGAGCGGCCAGTTCTGCTTCTTCGACCACAACATCATGGATCTGCACGGCAAGCAGCTTGGCATCATCGGCAAAGGGACGCTCGGACAGGCGCTCGGCGAGCGGGCCAAAGGGATGGGGATGACAGTGCGTTACGCCCAGAGCCAGATCGGCGCCAGTCACGACGAGGACCGCTTGCCCCTCGACGAGTTGCTGCAAAATTCGGACGTCATCAGCCTGCACTGCCCGCTCACCCCCTACACCCGCAACCTGATTGGCGAGCGGGAGCTGGATCTGATGAAACCGGGCGCCCTGCTGATCAACGTCGGCCGCGGTGGGCTGGTGGATGAGGAGGCGCTGCTGCAAGCGCTGGCCAATGGCCGCCTCGGTGGCGCCGGTTTCGATGTGGCGAGCGTCGAACCGCCGCCTCTCGACCATCCCTTGATGAAGGCGCTGCAATACCCCCACTTCATTCTGACCCCTCATGTGGCCTGGGCCAGCGAGGAGTCGATGCAGCGCCTCGCCGATCAGCTGATCGACAACATCAACGCCTTTGCCGCCGGTCGCCGCCAGCACCGGCTGGTGTAACCGCACGAGCGAGTAACCGCAAAATCGAGTGACTACACCATGCAAAACGGGGCCAACAGGCCCCGTTTTGCATCTTTCGCACTCACTGCGCGCACATCAATCGTCGTCGTGCCATCTGTGCTTCTTATGCTTTTTGTACTTCTTGTGGTGCTTGTGATGGTGATGATCGTCGTCATCATCGTAATAGCGATCCTGGCTCTTGTGGCCATCGCCGGTCTTGGCACCGATGGCCGAACCGCTCGCCCCGCCGACCCCGGCGCCGATCAGCTGACCGGTATCGCCACCGACACTCTTGCCGATGGCGGCACCGCCCAACGCCCCCACAGCGCCGCCAAGGGCCGCTTCATTCTTGTTGCCCTTGTTGGCCGTCGCGGCGCCACCGGCAGCACCGCCCAATGCAGCCCCCACCAGCGCACCGGTATCGCCACCCAGCTCCTTGCCGATCATGGTGCCCGCCACACCGCCTGCGCCACCACCCAGAATGGTATTGAGGGTCTCGGAGGCGTGCACGGTCGTGCTGCCAGCCAACAAGGCGCTCAGCAGTGCCAGTGCGCGAAGAGCACGCGAATTCATCTCCATGGGTACTCCTGTCAAACCTGATTAATATTCAGCGGCACTATACAAAGCGCCACGGGGTTCGCCAGCCAGCAGAAATGAGGGATGCGACAGTCAATGGCCGCACGGCTACTGCCAAAAATGGAAGAGTAAAATCAAGCGATTGAATTTAAAGATTAAAATCACCAAAAAGCCAAACTATTACGGCAGGGTGACCCACAATCTGGTTGTCGTGTCCCGACACAGACCCGCCGCGCTGGGACAAAAGCTGTCAGTCAGCAGCCTCATCCGCCAGATGCCAGCAGTCCCGGCCAGCCTCCTTGCTACGATACAGGGCTGCATCAGCACGCTCAAAGATGGGGTCGGCAAGGGGTGAATGGCAGGCGCCACCGATACTCAAGGTGACCTGCCCCTTGTGCTCACGCCACTGTTGATGTCGCACCACGTCAAGCAGACAATAGAGCTTCTCCGCCAGCTCATCCTGTGGCTGTTGCAGCAGAGCGGCAAACTCATCGCCACCAATCCGGTAAACCGTGCTCACCCCCAGCACATCAGCAAGGCAATTTGCCACCCGGCAAAGCACCTGATCGCCGAAGGCATGACCCCGACTGTCATTGAGTCCTTTGAAGTGATCAATATCAAACAACAGCAGCCAGAAGCGCTCCCCCCTCAGCTCCAGCGCACTCTTGTGCTGCTCGAAGGCTCGCCGGTTCATGATACCGGTCAGAGGGTCCCGCAACAGCGCATCCTGCCCCTTGAGGAAGCTGGCCCTGACCTGATCGATCTCGTTCAGGCTGCGTCGCACAAACCAGGTATTGGCCTTGGTGATGGGGGGAGAACTCTCCAGATTGCGCACGATACCGGTCAGCGAACCCGACACCAGCGCCTGCTCCTGGCGGAAGATCCGCACCAGCAGACTCAGCGTGCAACACCAGATGGCAAACAGGGAGATCAATGGCAAAACCACCATCTGCAGCGCCTCATAGAGGCTGTTGCGAAACAGCACGGGCGGCAGATAGATATTGAGATCCCAGCCAATATCCGCCAGCTCGCGCTTAAGGAAAGTGCCATGACACAACACATCCAGACCGAGCCACTGCTGGCCCTGATGCTGATCGATGGGGTGATCTGCCAGCAGATCCATATTGCTGCCCACCACCAGCTGGCCGCTGTCGCGCAAGGTAAGATAGAGTGCGGCCTGATTGCCGCCAACCGTCCGCTGTAGCGCCTGCTGCAGCGAGTCGAACGACATGTCGACCATCAGCAGCCCCAGCAGTTGCCCCTGATCGTCCCGCACCCGTTTGATCAGGCTGAGTATCAATTTATTGGTATTGTATTCAGGGTAGGGGCCAAACCAGACGAGCTCGTCGCCCGGCATGGTGGTCACCTGATACCAGGGGCGCAGCGCCGCCTGATAACCGGGGGGCGGTAGCCAGTCCGGGTAGCTGTCGATACGATCCGCGTTCAGGTTGTAAAAGTAGATGTAGTGGTTGCCTGGTTTGATCTTGTGCGCAATGGCCCAGATGGGGGAGTCGGCCAGCCCGCCGCGAGCGATCTTTTCTTTGTCAAGAGAGGCCTCCAGCACCGCCAGTTGCCGCTCATTGACCTTCACCATCTCGTGGATCAGGGACGCTTCAACGGAGGATGCCATGTGGCCGAAACCGGATACCGTCATGTCGATATCCCTCAGATAGCTGGCAATAGCCATGATGATCGTCACTATCAGGATCATCAAACCAATCAATGCAGAGAGGGGGACCAGCACATAGTAGCGTTTATTGAGATACGAACGGCTCACATCACATCCGAACCAAGAAAACATACGGGGATTGTGGGAGAGAAAGGAGAGTTAATCATTGATTAATGTCACTTTCGCGCCCCTTAAATGACATTTCCAACACTAACGAAACATCAAGGTTCGCAAACGAATATCAACTGACAGGAAAAACGCTAGTTACCCCGGGTTAACCCCGCTCTGCATCGTGGGTGTTATAGTCTATACCTGATTCGGCAGGCGCTGGACACACCGTCCATCACCGGCTGCAACGCCAAGCAGAACAAGGAGATGTTATGAGCAGTCCGTTTATCGAACAGATCAAAGCACGTCGTACCATCTATGCCCTGGGCGACCAGGTGTCCCATACACCGGAGCAGCTGACAGCCCTGATCCAGGATGCCATCAGGCACAGCCCCTCCTCCTTCAACTCCCAGAGCTCCCGTGCCGTCATCCTGTTTGGCGCCCAGCATCACAAGCTGTGGGATATCGTCAAAGCCGAGCTGAAAAAGATTGTGCCGCCGGAAGCCTACGCCCAGAGTGAGGCCAAGGTAGATGGCAGCTTTCGCGCAGGCTTTGGTACCGTGCTGTTCTTCGAAGACACCGACGTCATCAAGGATCTGCAGCAAAAATTCGCCCTCTACGCCGACAACTTCCCCATCTGGTCGGAACATGCCACCGGCATCGCCCAGTTTACGGTCTGGACGACGCTGGCGCAGGAGAAGGTCGGTGCCTCCCTGCAGCACTACAACCCGCTGATCGACGAGGCGGTACGCAAGGAGTGGAACCTGCCCGCCAGCTGGCTGCTGCGCGCCCAGATGCCCTTTGGCAGCATCAAGCAACCGGCCGGTGACAAGACCTTTATCGACGACGCTACCCGTTTCCGCGTCTTCAAATAACAGTCAGATAGCAAAACGCCCCCGCATCTCGGGGGCGTTTTTATTGCAACATAGAGTGCGGATAGCGATGGTTCATACTGCAATCTGCGGTCGTAATACGCTCTATCCACCACTCAGGCGGGCAGCATCACCAGCAGGGACTCGCTTTCCTCCAACTCCACCTTCACCTCGCGCCAGTCGCGGATCACCGCCACCACCGCCGGATTGAGCGGCGCATCGCCCCCTACCTGCACCACGGTGCAACCTGCACGCAGGGCGCTCTCGATACCGGCCGGGGCATCCTCGAACACCAGACAACAATCGGGCGACACGCCAAGCCGTTCAGCCCCCAGCAGATAGGGTTCGGGATCGGGTTTGCCATTGATCACAGCTTCGGCCCCTACCAGCAGGTTGGGCAGCGGCAAACCGGCACAATGCAGGCGATGGTGGGCAACCCGCTCACTGGCGGAGGTCACAATGGCCCAATGCTCTGGCGGCAAGCGGCGCAGCAACTCGCCAGCCCCAAAGATGGCGTCGCCACCGGTATGTTCCATCTCCAGCTCGTCGAGCCGCGCCGCCTCCCGCTCCACATCCAGTTGCAGGGCCAGCGTCCGGATCACCTCCCGCGAGCGCATGCCGTGGCACATCGCCAGCACCGGCTCGGGATCGAGCTGATGCTCACGACACCAGATCCGCCATACCTGCTCCACATCGCCGGTCGAGCAGACCAGGGTGCCATCCATATCGAGCAGCAGGGCGGCGACCGCCACGGTTTTTGTGCCGCCTGTACACACGCTCGGTTCGCGACTCATGCCGGTAATCATGCAGATACTCCCGTAAGCTCAGACTCAGCTCCCTGCAACGCATCGGCAAAGGCCTGCTGCTGGGCGGCACGCTCATAACAGGCCAGCGCCTGCTCGGCACTGCCAGCCCACACTTGCAAGGGGCCGACCACAAACCCCTGTTGCAACAGGCTGGCGAGCAGCTCCCCCGTCTCCGGGGCCGCCAATGGCTGGGCCAGCACCAGCGTGCCCTTGATCAAAAAGAGATAGCGTTGGGTAGACATGATATGGCTCCTTGTTTCGGTTCAGAGGAGGGCGATTCCCCCCTTGCCGAGCCATTAGAACAAGGCGATTAGATAATTTATAATCAATAAATCGCCACTTTTGATAACCAATTGGAATGAAATTCGACTTGAGGCAACTGCAGGCGTTTGTGACGCTGGCCGACACCGCCAACTACCGGGAAGCGGCCAGCCGCCTCTTTATCACCCAACCGGCCCTCACCAAGCAGATCCAGGGGCTGGAGCAGACGCTGGGCTGCACCCTGTTCAAACGGGGCCGCCACGGCGCCGAGCTGACAGCGCTCGGTGCCCAGCTACTCACTCAGGCGAGTGCGCTGGTCGAGCACGGTCGGGAGTTCGAAAGCCATGCGCTGGCGGTGGCGAGCGGCGTGGCCGGTCGACTCAAAATTGGCTTCGGTCTGTCGAGTTTCGCACTGGCCCCTGCGCTGGTGGCCCGCTTCAAACAGCAGGTCAGGGACGTGATGGTCCATCTGCAGGATATGCCCTCCGCCATCCAGCAGGAGCAGTTGCTCTCCGGCCAGTTGCAGCTTGGCTTTATGCGCAGACCTCAGATGCCCCAGTTGCAGGAACACAGACTGCTGATCGACCGGCTGGTGCTGGCGGTGCCGACACGGATGACCGAGCCAAACCCGGCCGCATTCGACGTCCAGCAGGCACTGACCAGTCAACCCCTGTTGCAGATGGTGGGCCACCGCTGCCCTGGGCTCAGCCAGCAGATCGCCGGTTTTCTCGGCGCCAATCGGCTGACCGGCATGGTCCAGGAGGCCGAGGATATCCAGACGCTGGTGGCATTGGTCGCGGCGGGCATAGGCAACGCCATCCTGCCGCGCAGCGTCAGCTTTATCGCAGGGCCCGATGTCACCCTCTATCCACTCTCTGGTCCCAGCTCCGAGTGGGAGGTCAGCATGGTATGGAATCCGGACTTTGCCGACCCCATCCGGGATCACTTCGTCAGGCAGGTGATCGCCAGCCATCCCCTGCCGGTGTCGGCCACGCCCGAGCGCTGAAACCAACGCTCGCTGGTAGCTAACATCGTGCCACGTCAAAACAGTGCGCCCCCATCAAGGGGGCGCAAGCAGGACAAAAGCGGCAATGCGGCTCAACAGCTGGCGCAGTGGCTACGGTTTTTACCCGCCCCCTTGGCGCAATAAAGCGCCGCATCGGCCGCAGCCAGCAACGCCCCTTCCCCTTCCAGCGGTTGCTCTGCCGTGTAGGTGGCAATGCCAATGCTGGCGCTAAGCTGAATATTATTTGCCACCACGATGTCGAGATCGTTGATGGCCTGGCGGATCTCCTCTCCAATCCGCTGGGCCGCATCTCGATCGGTATTGCCGAGGATCAGGGCAAACTCGTCACCGCCAAAACGGCAGGGCAGATCCGCCGGACGCTGGCAGAAGGACTGCAGAAGATGGCCCACCAGCTGGAGGGAGCCATCCCCCATCTGATGACCAAGATGGTCATTGCACGCCTTGAAGTTATCCAGATCCAGCATGATGAGGGAGAGCGGGGTATGTTCACGCATGCTGCGCCGCCACTCGTTATGCAAAAAGCTGTTGAACAGCCGTCGATTGGCCAGTCCGGTCAGGGGATCATGTTGGGAGAGGCTGGCAACTTCCAGCTCCAGCAGCTTGCGCTCGGTGATATTGATATGGGCGATGGAAAAATACTCGGCATCAAGCCCGGGTACCGGCGCTACTCGCATCATAAACCAGCGCTGGGTGTCGGGGCTGTGGCAGGGGTATTCCAGATAGAACTTCTCCTGCTGATGACGGATAACCCGGAGGATCCCCTCCACGGCAGCCAATCCCGAGGGCTCGGCTTCATCGTCACAAGCCCCCATGTAATTGACTCCGAGCCAGTTATATCCCTTGGGCATGCCATTTTGTTCACCAAACAGCTCCCAGGCGAGATTGGTGTAATGGATCACTCCATCCCGGTCTATCACCGATATCTGGTCTTCCAGCGAATCCAGCAGCGCAGCCAGATAATGAGCCCGCTCGGAGAAGTGACTTCGCGGCCTCTGTATATCATCCACCATGATGGCCATCCTGTGGCAAAAGTGGCATACCGCCATCTATTAACAATTAAGTTAGCAGATAGAGTAAAGCACCCAATTTCCACTTGGCCAACTGAGACCCAATTTCACCATCGAACACCATCCGGCAAGGTTTCAGGCCAGTTTCCCTGTTCCGGATAACAAGAGCACATCATGAGCATATGTATTTGATAAGTCACATTTAATGACCACACCACTGATTTTCGCAGGGGATGCCATCGCCCTCTCCGTCCATTTTGGTGTTCGGGCAGTTTTGTAAAAACCAGGTTGCCTCCTCGCAGGAGGTCATCTGGGAACAATGCTGCCGACCATCACACTGGCGAATAAAGGTCGTTGCCTGTGGCGTGCTGACCTCCTCCTGATTGAAAGAGGAGACCGGCAATGGCGCCATCGACTCGGCCGAGAAACGGGAATAGATGGAAAAGAGGCCGACGAGCACCAGCAGGGGGATCAATTTGCCACTCCAGCTGATCTTGCGACGTCGATAGGGGTTACTTCGCTCTCTGGTCGAGGTGGGTCGTGGCGGCTGACTTGCCGCCCGAAATGATGGTGCCGCTGATGATGCGGACGAAGGCACGGCATCCGCCAACGTGAGCGGGCGATCGGGGAAAAAGACCTGTAACGCCCTCGGTTTGCCATCCTGGCCACTGCCGATCAGATAGGTGACACGCTCCCCCGGCTCGGGCACGCGGCCATCTGATTGCAGCGCCGTAACATGCACAAATAGCCCTGCACTGCGTGACCCATTGGTTGCCTGCTCGGCGCCATTTTGCTCCGGCGTAATAAATCCAAAGCCGCGCGCCTCGTTCCAGCTCGCGATCCGTCCCTGATAACGCATCTGTCCATCCTTGTTGTTATCCATGTGAGCACTATCTTGCCCGACAATCATGTTGCCCAAAAGCGCAGCGGCCCGACAGGAGGCCACAGAGTCAATCTCAACACGGTGCTCGAGCGCAGCCTGCGTTAAGGATCAAGCCAGCCGGGACACCTTGATGATCTCGGCGATGCGACCCAGCATCCGCAGCGAGGTGTGATGCTCGGTGGCATCTACGGCGGCGCAGGCATCCTCCAGAATGGTGATGGCGTAGTCGCGATCGTGACCATCCCGCGCTGCCGCCTGAATGGCCCAGCTGGTGCTCACCCCGCACAGATAGAGGTGGTCGATGTGATTGGCCCGCAGCGCAGGCTCCAGCGCCGTGCCATAGAAGGGACTGACCCTGGGCTTGGTCAGCACCAGATCGCCGGGCTGCACATCCAGATCAGGATGAAAGTCGGTGCCGCTGTCAGCCAAAGAGAGCGCCCCCAACTGGTGAGCCCGACCAAACATGGGGGAGCCCTTGGGCTGCAGCTGATAGCCGCCGTCAAAGCCCACCTTGATCAGCACCACCAGCCAACCGTGGGCGCGGGCATGAGCCAGCGCCTGATTGGCATGCGCAATGGCATCCTGCTCCAGCACATGGGCTGCAGAGGCGGCAATGCGCCCGTCGGGGTGGGCGATGTCGTTGATAAAATCGATCACCAGCAGTGCCTTGTTCATCACCTTTGCTCCTTCGCGCATTCAGCCCGTGCTATCTGGTTCCGACCTGTCAAACCAGCCCCAGTGCATAGCGCAGCGCCATCTCCTTTAAAGGGCCAGCTTTATCCGCCAGATTGAGGGCCAGATTACGGGCCAGCTTGAGGGGGCCAATCTCGTTGCTGAACACCCCGTAGAACAGATCCATCCCCGACTGCATCAGCAGGTTGTCGGGGCGACGGCGCCGCTCGTAACGCTCGGCCAACGCCAGTTGATGCCAGTCGGCGCCAGCTCCTTGCAGCAGATCAGTCCAGCAGGCCACATCCTTGAAGCCAAGGTTGACCCCCTGCCCCGCCAGCGGGTTGATGGTGTGGGCGGCATCGCCAAGCAGCACCACCCGACCGGCGTGGTAGTCGTTGGCGTGGCGGCGCACCAGCGGGAAGCTCCCCTTGCCGGTGACGGTAAATCCGCCGAGCCGGCTTGGGAAGTGGCGACGCACCTCGGCGGCAAGCCCTTCGTTGCTCATGGCTGCCAGCGCCCGGATCCGGGCCGGGCTGTCATACCACACCAGCGAGCCGTGCTGGCCGGGCAGCGGCAGGAAGGCGCGCGGACCGCTCGGGGTGAACTGCTGCCAGGTGATATCTTCCTGCGCAAAGTCGGTGTCGATATTGATCAGCATGCAGTGCTGGCGGTACTCGAAGCGCGATACGCCGATACCCGCCAGCTTGCGGGTGTGGGATTCGGCACCGTCACAGGCCAGCACCCAGCGGGCCGCCAGCTCGGTGCCATCATCCAGAGTCAGCACAGCTTCATCCGCACTCTGGCGCAGGCTGGTCACCGCCGCCGGGGTGTGGGTCTGGATGGTGGGAAAATCCTCCATCCGTTTGAGCAGGGCGAGCTGCACCAGCCGGTTTTCGATGATGTAGCCGAGCTGGGGCAGGCCAAGATCGGCGGCATTGAAGCGGGTGGCAAAACCGTCCAGCTCCCAGGTCTCCAGTCGGCGGTAGGGGCAGAGCCGCATCTGCTGCAGATGGTGCCAGGCACCGGCCTGCTCCAGCAGCGCCACCGAGGCCTGACTGATGGCGGAGACCCGCAGATCCAGCGGCTGCTCCGGCGCGTAATGCTCCGGCAGTTGGGTCTCGATGACCCGCACTGAGAGACCCTGAGCCGCCAGCAGACAGGCGGTGGCGGCGCCCACCATGCCGGCGCCGACGATGGCGATATCACACTGTTCCATACATTTATTCCTGAAAGGGTGCGTCCGGCGACAGCGCCCGGACGTGAACCGGATGGCAGCATGATAGCGCAAGGGCGGCTGATAAACAGTGAGACAAACGGGGAATTGCTGCGTCAAATCAAGGAGAAAGCGTATTGAGCTTGCAGGCAACAGGTATCGGGTGAGCACCATTGCCAGCTGGATATTAGCTAGGCAGTATCCAGATTGCGGAGTAAAATGCGCGGTCCTTTGACCATGCCGATTTCAAAACAAGTCAAGAGAAGCAATGAGCAAGAAACTTCACATTAAAACCTGGGGTTGCCAGATGAACGAGTATGACTCGTCCAAAATGGCCGACCTGTTGGATGCCAGTAATGGCTACACCCTTACCGAAGAGCCCGAAGAGGCAGATGTCTTGCTGCTGAATACCTGCTCCATCCGCGAAAAGGCGCAGGAGAAGGTGTTCCACCAGCTGGGACGCTGGAAAAAGCTCAAGGCCAAAAAGCCCGGTCTGGTGATCGGCGTGGGTGGCTGCGTTGCCTCTCAGGAGGGCGATGCGATTCGCCAACGCGCTCCCTATGTGGATATCGTGTTCGGCCCGCAGACCCTGCATCGCCTGCCCGCCATGATCAAGGAAGTGCAAGAGGGCCATGGTGCCCAGGTTGATATCGCCTTCCCCGAGATCGAAAAATTCGACAGCCTGCCCGAACCGCGCGCCGAAGGGGCTACCGCGTTCGTCTCCATCATGGAAGGCTGCTCCAAATACTGTACTTACTGCGTGGTGCCCTACACCCGCGGTGAAGAGGTGAGCCGACCGCTGGACGACGTGCTCTACGAAATCGCCCAGCTCGCCCAGCAGGGCGTGCGCGAAGTGAACCTGCTCGGCCAGAACGTCAACGCCTACCGCGGTCCGACCTTTGATGGCGGCATCTGCACCTTCGCCGAGCTGCTGCGTCTGGTGGCCGCCATCGACGGTATCGATCGCATTCGCTACACCACCAGCCACCCGATCGAGTTCACCGACGACATCATCGAAGTCTACAAAGACACCCCGGAAGTGGTCAGCTTCCTGCACCTGCCGGTGCAGAGCGGCTCCGACCGTATTCTGACCATGATGAAACGCCCGCACACCATCCTGGAGTACAAATCCAAGATCCGTCGCCTGCGTGCCGCCCGTCCCGACATCACCATCAGCTCCGACTTCATCGTTGGCTTCCCGAACGAGACGGACGAAGACTTTGAAGCGACCATGAAGCTGATCGAGGATGTGGGTTTCGACATGAGCTTCAGCTTCATCTTCAGCCCGCGCCCGGGCACCCCGGCCGCCGACATGCCCGACGATGTCGACATGGAAGTGAAGAAAGCCCGTCTGGCCCGCCTGCAGCACGTCATCAACAACCAAGCGATGCAGATTGGCCGCGCCATGCTGGGCACCACCCAGCGCATCCTGGTGGAAGGGCCCTCCAAGCTCGACCCGATGCAGCTGTGTGGTCGCACCGAGAACAACCGGGTGGTCAACTTCGAAGGCCAGCACACCCTGATCGGCGGTTTTGCCGACGTGGAGATCACCGAGGTACGTCCCAACTCCCTGCGCGGCAAGTTCATCCGCGGCGAGAGCGAGATGAACCTGCGGATCGCCACCGCCCCGAGCGAAATCCTGGCCCGTCGCCCGGATAACGTACCGGACGAACTGGGCGTTGCCGCCTTCACTCCCCATTAATCCCCTCCTCCCCATTCGCCCGGCGGATGGGGAGCGCCTTGAGACGAGGATATTTTGAGCCGACACATCTCGACCCTGAATCTGCATCTGGAGCCCGCCGACAACCAGCGCCTTGCCAGCCTGTGCGGCCCCTTCGATGACAACATCAAGCAGCTGGAGCGCCGCCTCGGCGTCGAGATCAGCTACCGTGACAGCCACTTCCAGTTGGTGGGCAAACCGGCCCAGCTGGATGCCGCCGCCGTCATCCTCAAGCACCTCTATGTGGAAACCCAGCCCCTCAAGGGTGGCAAGGTGACCGACATCACCCCCGACATGGTCCATCTGGCCATTCAGGAGTCGCGGGTGCTGGAGCAGGATGACGAACCGGCGCCGAGCATCCCCTATGGCAAGGAGGTGACGGTCAAGACCAAGCGCGGTCTCATCAAGCCACGCAGCCCCAATCAGGCTCAGTACATTGCCAACATCGTGCGCCACGACATCTGCTTCGGCATCGGCCCTGCCGGTACCGGCAAGACCTATCTGGCGGTCGCGGCAGCAGTGGATGCCCTGGAGCGTCAGGAAATTCGCCGCATTCTGCTGACCCGTCCGGCGGTGGAAGCGGGGGAGAAGCTCGGCTTCCTGCCCGGGGATCTCTCCCAGAAGGTGGATCCTTACCTGCGCCCGCTCTACGACGCCCTGTTCGAGATGCTGGGCTTTGAGCGGGTCGAGAAGCTGATGGAGCGCAACATCATCGAGGTGGCGCCGCTTGCTTATATGCGCGGAAGAACCCTCAATGACGCCTTTATCATTCTCGATGAGGCCCAGAACACCACCACCGAGCAGATGAAGATGTTCCTGACCCGCATCGGCTTCAACTCCAAGGCCGTGGTCACCGGCGACATCACCCAGGTCGACCTGCCGCGCAACGCCAAATCCGGCCTGCGCCATGCTCTGGAAGTGCTGCCAGGGGTCGATGGTCTGTCGTTCAACTTCTTCGAGTCCAAAGACGTGGTGCGCCACCCGGTGGTGGCCCGTATCGTGCAGGCCTATGAGGCGTTCGACGCCAAACAGGCAGCCGAGAAGGTTGCCGGCCAAACAAACGCCAGCAAAGAGAGTGAGCAATGAGCGTAACCCTGGATCTGCAACTGGCCAGTGCCAGCACTGACGGCCTGCCCACCGAAGCCCAGCTGCAAGGCTGGCTCGACGGCACCATTCTCGGCTTCCAGCAGGAGGCAGAAGTGACGGTGCGCATCGTCGACGAGGCGGAGAGCAACGAACTCAACCTCACCTATCGCGGCAAGGACAAGCCCACCAACGTGCTCTCCTTCCCGTTCGAGGCGCCACCCGGTCTGGAGCTGCCGCTGCTCGGCGATCTGGTGATCTGCCGTCAGGTGGTAGAGCGCGAGGCCAAGGAGCAGGGCAAGCCCCTCATGGCCCACTGGGCCCACATGGTTGTGCACGGCAGTCTGCATCTGCTAGGTTATGACCATATCGAGGATGAGGAAGCCGAAGAGATGGAAGCGCTTGAGCGCGACATAATGCAGGAGCTCGGTTTTGCCGATCCTTATCTGAACGACGAAGAGTAAAGAACCGGATGGTCATCGTCTTGAAACAGCAGATGGCCATCCTTATATAACCCGAACTATTTCAAGTGTGTTCATACGAGTAACCAAGAGAGAAAATGACCGACGATCACCCTAGTACCGGCTCGCCGAAGAAAACCTGGCTCGACAAACTCAGCCAACTCTTCCAGGGCGAGCCAAAAGACCGCAATGATTTGGTAGACGTGATAGCCGATGCCGAAGAGCGCGACCTCATCGATCAGGACACCAAGGACATGATCGAGGGGGTGCTGGAGATCGCCGATCTTCGCGTGCGCGATATCATGATCCCCCGCTCCCAGATGGTAACCATCGAGAAGTCCCAGCCGGTGGATGCAATACTGCCGGTGATCATCGAGTCCGGCCACTCCCGCTTCCCGGTGATCAACGAGGACAAGGACCATGTGGAGGGCATTCTGCTCGCCAAGGATCTGCTCCCCTTCGGGTTTGGCGGCCATCACGCCAGCGAGCCGCTGCAGCTCGAGAAAATCTTGCGCCCCACGGTGATCGTGCCGGAAAGCAAACGGGTTGACCGTCTGCTCAAGGAGTTCCGTGAAGAGCGCTACCACATGGCCATCGTGGTCGACGAATTTGGTGGCGTCTCCGGTCTGGTGACCATCGAAGACATACTGGAACTGATCGTTGGCGAGATCGACGACGAGTTTGACGATATCGAGGATGAGCCGGACGAAATCCGCCGCCTCAGCAAGCGGGTCTTCTCCATCAGCGCCCTGACCGAGATCGAGGATTTCAACGACTTCTTCGGCACCAAATTCAGCGATGAAGAGGTGGATACGGTGGGTGGTCTGGTAATGCACGCCTTCAGCCACCTGCCAAAGAAGGGCGAGGAGATCGAGCTGGACGGCTACCTGTTCAAGGTGATGCATGCCGACCGGCGCCGTCTGCAGCAGCTGCAGGTGAAGATCCCCGAGCACCACGCGGCGGCGCAATCCGAGCCGCAATAGGCAGATCCGCTCGATGTGTGAAACAACGCCCCGACCTCGGGGCGTTGTGCTCTCTGCCACCGGCATCGAGGCTCGCCGTTGCCCCGCTTACAGGTTAAGATACCGGCCATTCGACCCCAGTTGCACACCAAGACGAGCACCATCGCCCGTGAGATTATCCCCTGTTACTTCCAAAATTCTGTTAAGCCTCAGTGCATTGGCCTCTGGAGCCATCGCCGTGCTGGCCTTCTCCCCCTTCGGCTACTGGCCGCTGGTGCTCCCCTCCCTGCTTGGCCTCTACGCCCTGCTGGACAAAGCCACGCCAAAACAGGCTGCCTGGCGCGGTTTTGGCTACGCCATGGGACTCTTTTTGCCGGGGCTGTGGTGGATCCACGTCAGCATGACCGAGTTTGGCGGCATCCCGCTGCCGGTCGCCTTCGTGCTGCTGGCCGGGCTCTCCGCCTATCTGGCCCTCTACCCGACGCTCGCCTGCTGGGTCTTTGCCCGCTTCTTTGGCGGCCGTCACTGGAGCCGCTGGCTGCTCGCCTTCCCGGCCCTGTGGTTGGTCGCTGACTGGCTGCGCGGCTGGGTGATGACCGGTTTCCCCTGGCTCTGGTTTGGCTACAGCCAGATCGACGGCCCCCTCAAGGGCTTTGCCCCAATTCTCGGGGTGCAGGGCATCACCCTCGCCCTGTTGCTGTCCGCCTCCGCTATCTGGCTGGTGTGGAAATCCCGCTCCCCGCTCTGGCTGGCGGTGCCTGCCCTGCTGGTGGCAGGTGCTCACGGTCTGATGCAGCTCAACTGGGTCACCCGTGGCGATCCGGTCAAGGTGGCACTGGTGCAGGGCAATATCGCCCAGTCCCTCAAGTGGGATCCGGAGGCGCTGGCCCCCACGGTGCGCACCTATCAGGACTTGAGCCGCGAGAATCAGGATGCCGACATCATCATCTGGCCGGAGTCGGCAATCCCGGCCATCGAGAAGGCGATGGGCCCCTATCTGGAGAATCTGGACAAGGCGATGAAGGTGAACGATACCGGCCTGCTGGCGGGGATCATTCACTACGACGAGCAGCAACAGCGCTTCTACAATACAGTGCTCGGCATGGGGGTGCAGGATGCGGATGGCAAGGAGTCCTACTTCTACAACCACTCCAACCGCTACAACAAATACCACCTGCTGCCCATCGGCGAGTTCGTGCCATTTGAAGATCTGCTGCGCCCCATTGCCCCCTTCTTCAACCTGCCGATGTCCTCCTTCAGCCGGGGTGACGAAGTGCAGCCCAACCTGATCGCCAAGGGGCTCAAGTTTGCCGCCGCCATCTGCTACGAGATCATCTTCCCGGAGGAAGTGCGCCGCAACGTCAATGCCGATACCGACTTCCTGCTGACTGTTTCCAACGACGCCTGGTTCGGCACCAGCATCGGTCCCTGGCAACATATGGAGATCGCCCGGATGCGCGCGCTGGAGCTGGCTCGTCCACTGCTGCGGGACACCAACACCGGCATCACTATCGTGACCGAGATCGATGGCAGCATCATCGGCCAGATCCCGCAGTTTGAAGCGGGCGTGCTGCGCAGCGAGGTGCGTCCTGCCCACGGCGAGACCCCCTACATGCGCTTTGGCAGCTGGCCCCTCTACGGCCTGACCGTGCTGCTGCTGGGTCTGGCGCTGGCGCTGCGCCCCAAGGCTCACCCCTGGGCCCGCGAGCTGTAATGGCCATCCGCAATCCCTGATAAACAACGAGGCGCCCGCAGGCGCCTCATTTTTTTACGACAAATTATCACGCATCTTTTTGCAGGCAGCAGATCACATAGCCGTAACTGCCCAGATATTGGCGGTGGATGGCCACTTCCCGGCTCAAGTCCTGCCAGGCGGCACTCTCACCCAGCTCGTCACGATAGCGCACCAGATTGACCTCGATAGGGTCCAGATAGTTGTTCCAGGCGCTCATCGGCAAGGGAGTGTGCGACAGGCAGCGGTAGCCTGCCGCTTGTACCGTCTCAAGCAGGCCCGCCAGCGTCTGCATAGCGGGATAATCCTGCTGCCAGAATGCCAACGCCTCCTCGGGCGGGTTATCGGTCAGCCAGACCGCATCACTCAGCACGATGCAAGCCTGCGGGCTCGCGAGCAGCGGACGCCACGCCTTCAGCGCATTGGCAACCCCCATCACGTAAGCGCTCCCCTCTGCCCAGATGAGGTCGGCCGGGGCCAGATCGTCCGGCAGTGCCGCCATGTTGGCGCAGAGGGTGGAGACATGCTCAAAGCCCGCTGCACAGGCGGAGTGCGCCACGGCGGCCAGTGCATCCTCTTCCAGATCGATGGCCACAATGTCGGCATCGGTCACCTGAGCCAGCGCCATGGTCGAGGCACCGCGCCCGCAGCCCATGTCGAGGATCCGGCGCGGCCGGATGGGCAAGGTGGCAAACTGCTGCTGGGTGAAAGCGCGATCCCCCGGCCCCCAGTAACTCATGCCATCCAGCAGCTGGATAAAGTCCTTGATGTAACGCTCATGTTCATTCATGTCTTTGCTCAACCATTGCAAGTGGTAGCGATCTTTCTCGCTAAAACCCTGTTTCATCACCCACGCGAAGTAGGCCTCCGGAGCCTCGCGCTGCAGTTGCAGCTGCCAGGCCTTGAATTCCTCACCGGAGCGCGGGCGCAGCCCTGCCAGATCCGCCAACAGATCCCGGGCGCGCTGCATCCGCGCCAGCTCCTCATCCAGCTCCCTGACCCGGGCCTGCAATGCCGCTTGATCTATCTCGCCAGCCAGACAGGCGAGGCACTGCTTGAGGCTGAGACCACCCGCCTGCAGGGCCTGCACCATTTGCAGTCGCTGCAGATCCCCCTCGTCATAGTGGCGATAGCCGTTGGCGGCCCGGGTACCGGCAATCACCCCCAGCTTCTCGTAATAGAGCAGGGTGGAGCGGGCGAGGCCGCAGCGGCGGGCCAGTTCGGATATTTTCATGGCAATCACTCAGAGTGCGGGCCCTCAGGTGACCCGATAGAGATGAGCTTAAACTGTGAAGCTATAGACGGGTCAACGCCCTTTTCCAGAGATCTACCAACAAAAACGGCCACCCGAGGGTGGCCGTTGTCAGCGATAGGGCTGCGATGTTCTTGACTCAGAGGCCGGCTGCTTCCAGATGCTCCACCAGCAGCTGCACGCTGCGGTTGCCGCGCCACTCGTTGACGTCAAGCCGGTAGACAAGCCGCACCCGCTTCACCGAGGCATCGGGCCAGCGCTTGAGATCGACGCCAAAGGCGATGGCATCCACCGCGTGACCGGAATCGGTTGTCAGCATCATCTTGAGGTGCTTCTCCCCCACCAGCCGCTGCTGCACCAGCACGAACTCGCCATCAAACAGCGGCTCGGGGAAGGCCTGACCCCAGGGGCCGGAGGCGCGAATAAGCTCCGCCAGCTCGAGGTTGAGCTCATCCGACAACAACTCGCCATCGGTGAGCAACACCCCGGTCAAAAGCTCCGGCGTCACCAGCTCGCTGATGACCGCCTCAAAGGCCCGACCGAACGCCTCAATGTTGGCCTTGGGGAGGGTCAACCCCGCCGCCATAGCATGGCCACCAAACTTGCCCATCAGGCCCGGGTGGCGGGTATCGAGCAGTTCCAGCGCATCGCGCAGGTGCACCCCGGGGATGGAGCGGCCGGAGCCCTTGAGCTCGGTCTCGCTGCTCTCGGCAAACGCGATGACCGGGCGGTAGTACTTCTCCTTCACCTTGGAGGCCACCAGCCCCACCACTCCCTGATGCCATTCGTCCCGATGCAGCACTATACCCGACGGCACCTCGCCGTCACGAAAACGGATCTGCTCCAGGGTGGCGAGGGCCTCCTGCTGCATCCCCTGCTCGATCTCCTTGCGCTCCTGATTGAGGCTGTCCATCTCGGCCGCAAGCTGGCGCGCCAGATTGAGATCATCGCAGAGCAGACAGGCGACCCCGAGGGACATGTCATCGAGGCGTCCCACCGCGTTGAGGCGCGGCCCCAGCGCAAAACCAAGGTCGGCGGCGGTGAGGCGGCGACCATCGCGGCCCGACACATCCACCAGCGCCTGAATGCCGGGGCGACAGCGCCCGGCCCGGATCCGCTGCAACCCCTGATGAACCAGAATGCGGTTGTTGCCATCGAGCGCCACCACGTCGGCGACCGTACCAAGAGCCACCAGATCGAGGTAATCCGCCACATTGGGGGCTCGCAACCCTTGCCGTTCGTACCAGCCAAGCTGACGCAGATGGGTGTTGAGGGCCGCCATCAGGTAGAAGGCCACCCCCACCCCGGCCAGCGACTTGGAGGGGAAATCGCAACCGCGCTGGTTAGGGTTGACGATGGCATCGGCATCAGGCAGCTCCTGACCCGGCAAATGGTGATCGGTAACCAGTACCTGCATACCAGCCGCCTTGGCAGCCGCCACCCCGGCGATGCTGGAGATGCCGTTATCCACCGTGATCAGAAACTCGGCGCCACGGGCTACCGCCAGCTCGACGATCTCGGGGGTGAGGCCGTAGCCAAACTCGAAGCGATTGGGCACCAGAAAATCGATATGGCGGCCACCCATGGCGCGCAGGGCCAGCACACACAGGGCCGAACTGGTGGCACCATCGCAGTCAAAGTCGCCGACAATCAGGATCCGTTTCTGGGCAGTCAGGGCATCCGCCAGCAGCGGCACCGCCTGCTCCATCCCATAGAGGCGCTGGGGCGGCAACAGCTGGCTGGCGCTGCGCTCCAGCAGGGCTGGATCCTCTACGCCACGGCTGGCGAAGATTTGGCGAAGCAGGGGATGCAGGGTGGCAGGCAGATGGGAATCATCAACTCGCGGACGACGACGGATTTGCAGGGACATCAATATGATCCAGTATCTTGAGCAGCTGTTCGGGGCTCTGATACCCGCGCACCAGATCCCCGTCGGAGGAGACCCAGGCCGGCAGTACCTTGACCCCCAACCATTGGCTCAGGCCAATATTTTGGATAAGGGTCTCACTACATGCCGTTTGAGGCAAATAGGCTTTTAACGGATCATTTTGCAGTAGGGGATCGCTGCACCAATCGGCGGCCCGTTCGGCGTGATCAATCACCGGATAGAGTGCCACGCTCACCCCGGATGCCTGCAGGTGTTGCAAGGTGCCGGAGAGCTGACGACGTTTGGCATCCTGCTCACCGAGAAACAGCGCAACCCGGTGACGCTCATCCCGAGCCTTGAGCACGATGGGGGCATGGGCCACCTGTGCCAAGCCAAGTCGGCGCTGCTCGCGCATACCCGAGATGGTCAGGTTCTTCATGTCGCGGGTCATATCCAGCATGACCCCCTGCACCACATAATCCCCTTTGGCATCGCTGTAGAGCACCCCCTGCGAGGTGCCCAGCATATACAACCCCGCGATCGGGGTCGGTTCAACCAGATAGACGGGGACCCCCAGCCGGGCTGTGATGGTCTGTTTCAAGGCTTGGGTATCCATCCCCGCTCTGGCAGCAAATGTGCACAAAAGCATCATTCCCAGTAGTAAATACTTCACTTGTTTACTCACGTGGTATGAATGAATCGACCCAGCAAACTACAGCAGCACAGCTCATCATTCAACCAGCTACTTACCAAAAAATTAATATCACTTTGTACCAAAAAAATGGCTCCCCCCGATTGCCAAGGACTCATAACGCCCGCAAGCTAGTCAGGACGACAGGAACAACGCGGCTTAGCCTCTGTTTTTCCTGACAAGAGTTCGCCCTTTGGCAAGGGTAATCAACGCGCTATCTTGTTTAATTTCGGAGGAAATAATGAGTCTGATTCAAGAGTTCAAAGCCTTTGCCGCCCGCGGCAACGTCATCGATATGGCGGTCGGTATCATCATTGGTGCCGCCTTCGGCAAAATTGTCTCCTCTTTTGTCGGTGACGTGATCATGCCACCCATCGGCCTCATCCTGGGCGGCGTGGACTTCAGCGACCTGGCGGTCACCCTGAAGGCCGCAGAAGGTACAACACCCGCCGTGGTCATCGCCTATGGCAAGTTCATCCAGACCATCATCGACTTTCTGATCATCTCTTTTGCCATCTTCATGGGACTGAAAGCCATCAACACCCTCAAGAAAAAGCAGGAAGAGGAAGCCGCCGCCCCGGCAGGCCCGACCAAGGATCAGGAGCTGCTGACCGAGATCCGTGATCTGCTGAAATCCCAGCAAGGGAAATAAGCGCCATCTCCTGTCGTGTAGAGATAAAAAAACCGCCTGCTGGCGGTTTTTTGTTTTTGGGAGGCCAGCCACTCAAGCTCTGGGGTGATGCTCCCCGTGCAGCGCCTTGAGTCGCTCGTTGGCCACATGGGTGTAGATCTGGGTAGTGGAGAGATCCGCGTGACCCAGCAGCATCTGCACAACCCGCAGGTCGGCGCCGTGATTGAGCAGATGGGTGGCAAAGGCGTGGCGCAAGGTATGGGGGGAGAGCTCGCCGTTGATCCCGGCCCGCATGACATAGAGTTTGATGCGATGCCAGAAGGTCTGGCGGGTCATCATACGGGCCTGCTTGGAGGGAAATACCACATCCGAGCTGGTGCCCCCCAGCAGCAGGGTGCGGGCCTCGCGGTAGTAACGCTCCAGCCAGTGCATCGCCTCCTCGCCCATCGGCACCAACCGCTCCTTGTTGCCCTTGCCCACAACCCGCACCAAACCCTGACGTAAACTGACATGCTCGGCGGTGAGCCCCACCAGCTCGGAAACCCGCAGCCCGGTAGCGTAGAGCAGCTCCAGCATCGCCTTGTCCCGCAACTCCAGCGGGTCATCCACCAGCGGCGCACTCAAGAGTGCTTCCACTTCCGTTTCGCTTAAATCGGAGGGGAGTTTTTTCGGCAGCTTGGGCCCCTCCAGCAGCACGGTCGGATCGTCACTGCGCAGCTTCTCGCGGTTGAGATACTGGTAAAAGCGGCGCAGGGCCGAGAGAAAACGGGCGGTGCTGCTGGCCGCAAACTGGTGATCGACCCGCCAGGCGAGGTAGTGCTGGATCTCGTCCATCCCAGCCAGCAGCAGCGAGCTCCCCTGCTCGTCGAGCCAGAGGGAGAACTTCTCCAGATCGCTGCGATAGGAGCTGACCGTGTTGTCAGATAATCCCCGCTCCAGCCAGAGGGCGTCGAGGAAGGGTTCAATCAGGGGATGGGGGTCAGGCTTGCTCATGGTGCGCTGCAATCAGGGGATCGATGGCCCATTGTAACGCGCCAACTCCTTGGAAAGACAAGGCACTTTCATTGGAAAGATAAGGCACGTTTGCCACGCCCCTTGCCGGGCGGTGAAGGTCGAATGGCAATCTGCTAGACTGGCGCCCTCCCCTTACGTTACCCATCGTGTTGCCAACATGGCGCAGCCCACACGAGCATGCGAGAACGCGCCAAAAGCAAGCGAGAAAGCGCCAACAGAGAGAAGAGCGATGAAGATTGGTCTGTTTTACGGTTCCACCACCTGCTACACCGAGATGGCTGCCGAGAAGATCCGCGCCCTCATCGGCCCCGAGCAGGTGGATATTCACAATATCAAGGATGTCTCCCTGCGCCGGATGGAGGATTACGAGATCCTGATCCTCGGCATCTCCACCTGGGATTTTGGCGAACTGCAGGAGGACTGGGAGTCCCGCTGGGAAGATATCGCCGACCTCCATCTGGAGGGACGCATCGTGGCCCTGTTTGGCCTCGGCGATCAGCTCGGTTATGGCGAATGGTTCCAGGACGCCCTCGGCATGCTGCACGACCAGCTGGTGCCAAAAGGGGTCAAGCTGGTGGGCTACTGGCCCAACGAAGGGTACGAATTCGATGCCTCCAAGGCACTTATCGACGATGGTCGTCACTTCGTCGGGCTGGCGCTGGACGATGCCAATCAATATGACCAGACCGATCCGCGCATCGAGCAGTGGGTCGAGCAGATCCTGAGCGAAATCCACGCCCTGCTCTGATCTTTCCCACGTTTTGGCAAAACGACCCTGAGCGCCTGGCCCTGGCCGCCGGGCGCAGTTATCGCACCGATTTTCTCAATCGGTATCATCGCATGACGCTATAGCGACTTTTTTGTGCTGGTCTGCAACAATGGACTCGACATCCCATAACAATCAGAGCCGGATGTCGGAAGCAAACGGACAGACCAGAAAAGGATATTCTATGACCCCATTCTCCCTGTTGGCCCCCGCCATTGCCCGTGACGTGCTCGATCACGCACTGGCGCTGGGTGCCGATTTCGCCGAGCTGTTTGTCGAGCGCAAGCGCCGCAGCCAGCTCAGCCTGCTCTCCAGCCAGATAGAGAACATCAGCGGTGGCCTCGATTTCGGCATCGGCGTGCGCCTCTGTTACGGCCACAAGGTGCTCTACGGCTACACCAACCAAGCCAGCCGCGACGAGCTGCTGCGCATCGTCACCCTGCTGGCGGCCAAAGACTGCCGCGACCCCGTGGTGACCGCCACCGCCTTCGATTTCACACGCCTGAGCGATCGCAACCCGGTGGCGCTGCCGCTCTCGGCAGACAAGCTGCTGGAGCAGAAGATCGCCTATCTGCACGCCATGGATGCGGCGGCCCGCGCCGAGAGCAGCAAGGTGAGCCAGTTCTCCGGCAACGTGCTGGGCTGGGAGCAGGAGGTGGAAATCTTCAACAGCGAAGGAGTGCAAGTGGCCGATCGCCGCCACTACAACCGCATCATGGCCCAGACCATCGCTATGGAAGGGAGCGAGCAGAGCGTCGGTTACGAGGCCCCCGGCGCCCTGATGGGCTGGGAGCATGCCGATCGCATCGATCCGCGCGAGCTGGCCCTCACCGCCACCCGTCAGGCACTGGTGAAACTGGGGGCGGCCCCCTGTCCGAGCGGCACCCTGCCGGTCATCATGGAGAACGGCTTTGGCGGCGTCATCTTCCACGAAGCGTGCGGCCACCTGCTGGAGACCACCTCGGTAGCCAAGAAGGCCTCGGTGTTCCACGACAAGATGGGCCAGCTTATCGCCAATTCGGTGGTCAATGCGGTGGATGAAGGCTTGCAGAGCAACGCCTGGGGCTCCATCAACGTCGATGACGAGGGGATGGCGACCCAGCATACCCAGCTCATCAAGGACGGGGTACTGACCGGCTTTCTGGTGGACAGAATGGGCGCCCTCAAGACCGGTTATGCCCGCACCGGCTCCGGGCGGCGCGAATCCTACAAGTACGCCCCCACCTCGCGCATGCGCAACACCTATATCGAACCAGGCAACCATAGCCTCGACGACATGTTGGCCACGGTAGAGCACGGCATCTACGCCAAGAAGATGGGGGGCGGCTCGGTACAGCCTGGCACCGGCGAGTTCAACTTCAATGTGCAAGAGGCCTACCTCATCGAGCACGGCAAAATCACCAAGCCACTCAAGTCGGCCACCCTGATCGGCACCGGCCCGCAGGTGCTGAAAGAGATCTCCATGGTGGGCCGCAACCTGGCACTGGCCGCCGGTATGTGCGGCTCGGTCTCGGGCTCGGTCCCCACCTCGGTGGGCCAGCCGGCGCTGAAAGTGGACAATATTCTGGTGGGAGGGAACGCCTGATGAGCACCATCGACATGAATCAACTGCTCACCCGCCTGCTCGACAAGGTGGCCGACCTCAACGCCGAGGCAGACATCATCGCCAATCAGGAGAAGGCCTTCTCCCTCAAGGCAGACAAGGGCGAGCTGGGGGAATACAAGGTCACCAGCAGCCAGCAACTCGGTATTCGCCTGATCAAAGAGGGCCGAGTCGGCATCGCCTACTCGGAATCCCTCGATGAGCTGGCGCTGGATGCAATGCTGCAGGATGCGCTCGATGCCAGCCGCTTTGCCAAGGTGGATGCGGACCAGCGCATCTCGGTGGCCAATAGCCGGATCACCACAGATTGCGCCGAGATCAACCAGCCCGATACCACGCCGGTTGAGGAGAAGATCGCTCTGGCCCTGCGCCTGGAATCTGACATGCTGGCCATGCCCGATGTGAGCGGCGCTCCCTACAACAGCTTCTTCGAAGGTGAGAGCCAGCTCTGGCTCGCCAACAGTCAGGGCTCCCTCTGCCAGCACGGCGAGTTCAGCGCCGGCTGCTACACCTCGGCGCTGGTGGAGCGGGATGGCCGCCAGTCGATGCACTCGCAGGGGCAGTATGGCCGTCGCTTCGACGAGCTGGATAGTCAGGCCCTGATCGAGCAAATCTACGCCATCGCCGATGGTCTGCTGCCCGGTGAAGCGGTGCCGAGCGGCCGCTACAGCGTCATCTTCAGCACCAACTGCTTCGCCAGCCTGTTTGGCTGCTTTCAGGGCGTGCTGTCGGGCAAGTGGGCCCAGCAGGGGATCAACCCCTGGCGCAGCAAGGTCGGCCAGAGCGTGGCGTCACGCTGGCTCACTCTGGAGAGCCGGGTCTATATGCCGGGCGGCATGAACATCAAGGCGTTTGATGGCGAGGGGGTGGCCAGCTCGGATCTGCTGCTGATTGGCGAAGGGGAGCTGAAGACCCTGCTCCACAACAGCGCTACTGCCCGCCACTTTGGCGTCGCCAGCAATGGCTCGGCCGCCCGCGGCGCTCGCAGCGCCCTCGATGTGACCGCTCGCCATCTGGTGTTTGGCGCGGGCCCCCACTGCGAAGCGGAAGTGCAGAGCGGCGACTATCTGGAGCTGGTCAAGCTGGACGGCCTGCATTCGGGTGCCGATGCGGTGAGCGGCGACTTCTCCTTTGGCGCGTCAGGGTTCCTCTGCCGCGATGGAGTTCGCCTGCAGCCGGTGCGCGGCATCACGGTAGCAGGCAACTTCTACCGCCTGCTGGGCGAGCTGGAAGCGGTCGGTGACACCCTGCACCACAACGACGGCAAGGGCTTCTACGCCCCGCAGATCCGTTTTGGCGGCCTCTCCGTCGCGGGCAAGTAAACGCCCCGACGAAACCTGCAAGTAAGAAAAAGGCGCCTGATGGCGCCTTTTTGCTAGTTATCTCGTCCACATTGATGGCATGACTCAGGGCGAGAGCGGCTCGCGGTGATACTCGGCGCAGCCGCATTCGGGGCAAGTATCGAGCTGCTGGGGATGCAGCACGGTATGGCGCCAGCCACACTGGTCGCACACCATGACCCCGAGCCCTACCCAGTCACCCGCCTCATAGACGCCCTTGTGCTCCAGCTCGTCGGCCAGCTCGCGCCACTCCACCTGGGCGCGGTCGGTCACATCCGCCAGCCAGGACCAGGCGGTGTCTTTGAGGGCCAACATAAAGGCAGACTCTTCCACCTGCGCACTATCGTCATGGCGCCCCTCGTCATAGTTGCCCAGATCCCGCTTCACGTACTCGGCGATGAGCGCCAGTTCGTCCTGAGTGAGGTCACTTGCTGCCTCCAGATAGGCCTGCACCTTGGCAATCATCCGGTTGAGGCGCTCCCCCTGGAACTCTTCAGTCTCTTGCCACTGTTTTTGCAGCTCGGCAATGAAGGCTTCGTACCCTTTTTGACGTTTGTCCATGGCTCTAACTCCTCTACTAAACCCTGATCTGGCCCGGCTTAAGGCCCAAGGGACGCTGGCGGTTGTTGCCGCCGCAGGATATGGGTATTCTATTGCGATTTCCCAGCTGATTTATCTATTCATTTCACAGATCCGGATGTCACCAATGCAAGAGCAATACGTTCCCCAATCAATCGAACCAGCAGTGCAAAAGCACTGGGATGCCAAGAAAACCTTCAAGGCCGTGGAGAAGGTAGACAAGGAGAAGTTCTACTGCCTGTCCATGTTCCCCTATCCGTCTGGTCGACTACACATGGGGCACGTTCGTAACTACACCATAGGTGATGTGATCTCCCGTTATCAACGCCTCAATGGCAAGAACGTGCTGCAACCCATCGGTTGGGATGCATTCGGTCTGCCGGCCGAGAACGCCGCGATCAAAAACAATACCGCACCGGCGCCCTGGACCTACGAAAACATCGAATACATGAAGAACCAGCTGAAGATGCTGGGTCTGGGTTATGACTGGGATCGTGAAGTCGCCACCTGCAAGCCGGATTACTACCGCTGGGAGCAGTGGTTCTTCACCAAGCTCTACGAGAAGGGTCTGGTCTACAAAAAGACCTCCTCCGTCAACTGGTGCCCGAACGACATGACAGTGCTGGCCAACGAGCAGGTTGTCGACAACTGCTGCTGGCGCTGTGACACCCCGGTGGAGCAGAAAGAGATCCCCCAGTGGTTCATCAAGATCACCGACTACGCAGAAGAGCTGCTCAGCGACATCGACAATCTGGAAGGCTGGCCGGAAATGGTCAAGACCATGCAGCGCAACTGGATTGGCCGCTCCGAAGGGGTCAACATCAGCTTCGCTATCGAAGGTCAGGCTGAGCAGCTGGAGGTCTACACCACCCGTCCGGACACCTTCATGGGCGTCACCTATGTTGGTATCGCTGCCGGTCACCCGCTGGCGCTGCAAGCAGCCCAGAACAATCCGGAGCTGGCCGCCTTCATCGAAGAGTGCAAGAACACCAAGGTCGCCGAAGCGGAACTGGCCACCATGGAGAAGAAGGGCATGGCCACCGGCCTCTATGCCATTCACCCGCTGGATGGCCGCAAGGTACCGGTCTGGGTCGCCAACTTCGTGCTGATGAACTACGGCACCGGCGCCGTGATGGCAGTTCCGGCCCACGATCAGCGTGACTTCGAATTCGCCACCAAATATGGCCTCGACATCAAGGCGGTGATCAAGCCGGTTGATGGCGACGTCGACGTGAGCGAAGCCGCTTACACCGAGAAGGGCGTGCTGTTCAACTCTGGCGAGTTCGACGGTCTCGACTTCCAGGGCGCCTTCGATGCCATCGCCAGCAAGCTGGAAGGGCTGGGCAAGGGCAAGCGCACCGTCAACTACCGTCTGCGTGACTGGGGTGTCTCTCGTCAGCGTTACTGGGGTGCCCCCATCCCGATGCTGACCCTGGCTGACGGCACAGTGGTGCCGACGCCGGAAGACCAACTGCCGGTGCTGCTGCCGGAAGATGTGGTGATGGATGGTATCCAGAGCCCGATCAAAGCTGATGCCGAGTGGGCCAAGACCACCTACAACGGTCAGGAAGCGTTCCGCGAGACCGATACCTTCGACACCTTTATGGAGTCCTCCTGGTACTACGCGCGCTACTGCTCCCCGGACTACGACAAGGGCATGCTGGATCCGGCTGCTGCCAACCACTGGCTGCCGGTGGATCAGTACATCGGCGGTATCGAGCACGCCTGTATGCACCTGCTCTACGCCCGCTTCTTCCACAAGCTGCTGCGTGACGCGGGTCTGGTCAACAGCGACGAGCCGTTCAAGCGCCTGCTCTGCCAGGGGATGGTGCTGGCCGACGCCTTCTACTACAAAGACGAGAAGGGCGGCAACGTCTGGGTCAGCCCGACCGACGTCAAGGTAGAGCGTGACGAGAAGGGTCGCATCACCAAGGCCATCGACAACGAAGGTCGTGAGGTAATGCACTCCGGCATGACCAAGATGTCCAAGTCCAAGAACAACGGCATCGACCCGCAGCTGATGGTCGAGCGTTATGGCGCCGATACCGTCCGTCTGTTCATGATGTTCGCCTCTCCGGCCGAGATGACCCTGGAGTGGTCCGACTCCGGCGTAGAGGGGGCCCAGCGCTTCCTGCGTCGCCTGTGGCGCGTCACCTTCGAACACGTTTCCGGTGGCGCCGTTGCCGCACTGGATGTAGCTGCTCTCACCAACGAGCAGAAAGCGGTACGCCGTGAACTGCACAAGACCATCGCCAAGGTGAGCGATGACGTGGGTCGCCGTCAGACCTTCAACACCGCTATCGCCGCCATCATGGAGCTGATGAACAATCTCTCCAAGCTGGGCAACGATGAGCAGGATCGCGCCCTGATGCAGGAAGCGCTGGAAGCTGTGGTAGTCATGCTCTACCCCATTACCCCGCACATCGGCTTTGAGCTGTGGAAGATGCTGGGCAAGGGCGACGACATCGATCACGCAGCCTGGCCGGTGGCCGATGAAGCGGCCATGGTCGAGACCGAGAAGCTGGTAGTAGTACAGATCAACGGCAAGATGCGCGGCAAGCTGACCGTGCCGGCCGAGATCAGCCAGGCTGATGTCGAGAAGCTGGCGATGGCCGATGCCTCCGTACAGAAGTTCACCGACGGTCTGACCGTGCGCAAGGTGATCTATGTACCTGGCAAGCTGCTCAATATTGTCGCTAACTGATCGGTTGCCAACTGATCATTGCCAATCTGTGACAGCAAACGGATGATAACGGCGGGCCCTGCGCCCGCCGCTTTCCCTTAATGCAAAGAGGATTTTCTATGGGCACCATCTTCACCCGCTGGATGGCCATCGTGCTGGCTGGTCTGCTGCTGCAAGGCTGCGGCTTTCACATGCGCGGCAACGGCATTCCGAGCGAGCTGATGACCATGAAGGTCGTGGGCGACAACAAGAGCGACTTCTACCGGATGGTTACCACCCGTCTGAAGGCCTCTGGCGTGACCCTGGCCGACAAGGAGGGCATTCCGGTGCTCACTCTGGGCGGCGTAGGCAGCACCAATCAGGTCGCCTCGGTCAACGCGCTGGGGACGGACACCGAATATGTGCTGGGCTTTGGTACCCAGTTCACCATCTCGGTACCGGGCAAGCCAACTCAGGTCTTCCCCATCAACTTCAACCGCAGCTTCCTCAACAAGCCGGATGCAGCGCTCGCCTCCTCCCGTGAGCAGGAGCAGCTCAACCGCGAAATGCAGGAGCAGGCGGCCAATCAGGTCATCCGGCAGTTGAGTCAGGTCAGCTTCTGATGCGGATTTACCCTGAGCAATTTGGTGACCACCTCAAAGCAGGGCTTCGGCCCTGCTATCTCGTTTTTGGCGACGAGCCCCTGTTGCGACTGGAGGCCATCGATGCCATCCGTCAGGTCGCCCGCAAGCAGGGTTTCGATGAGCGCCACACCTTCGTCGTGGAACAGGGGCTGGACTGGAATCAGGTCTACGATGCCTGTCAGGCCATGAGCCTCTTCTCCGCCCGCCAGATCATTGAACTGGAGCTGCCCGTCAAGGTGGACAAGGATCTCGCAGCCCGCATCAGCGAAATTGGCAAGCAGCTTCATCCCGACCTGCTGCTGGTGCTGAGTGGCGGTCGCCTCAACCAGACCCAGATGAAGGCAGCCTGGTTCGACAAGCTCTACCAAATTGGCACCTATGTACCGGTCAACCATCCGGAGCCCAAGTTCTTCCCCCGCTGGATGAGCGCCCGTTTTGCGCGTTTCGGCCTCAAGGCGCTGCCGGATGCCATCAACTTCATGTGCCACTCCTACGAGGGCAACCTGCTGGCCGCCAGCCAGGAGATCGAGAAGCTGACCCTGCTCTCGCCGCCCCAGCCCATCAGCGTCACCTATCTGCAAGAGACCATTATCCGCCACGCCCACTTCACCCCGTTTCAGCTGGTCGATACCCTGCTGGAGGGCAAGGTGAACCGGGCCCAGCGCATTCTGGCCGCCCTGCGGGCCGAAGGCACCGAGCCGGGGATGCTGGCCTGGACCCTCTGCCGCGAGCTGGAGCAGCTGACCGAACTGTCGCTGGCGATGCGCAACGGCCAGCCGCTGGGGGAGCACTTCAGCCGCCTGCGCATCTGGCAGAGCCGCCAGCAGCTCATTCAGCAAGCTCTGACCCGCCTGCCGTTTGCCAAGTTGCAGCAACTGTGGCAGCTGATGGCCCAGCTGGACGACGCCCAGCGCCGCTTCGATACCGAACAGGCGTGGCTGATGCTGCAGACCATTGCCCTCGGCTTTCGTGATGGCACCCCGCTGCCGCTGGTGATGGAGAGCAGCCCGTGCTGAAGGCGCCCATTGGCCTGCTGGGAGGCACGTTCGATCCTATCCATATCGGCCATCTGCGCCCGGCCATCGAGGCGCGCGATGCCCTCGGGTTGGCCGAGATGCGGCTGATCCCGAACCATATCCCGCCCCACCGTGCCAATCCGTTCTGCGCCAGCGAACAGCGCCTTGCCATGGTCAAACTGGCGGCGGCGGAGAACCACCACTTTGTGGTGGATGAGCGGGAGCTGAGACGGGACAAGCCCTCTTACACCATCGATACCCTGATCGAGCTGCGTCATGAACTGCCCGATACGCCGCTCTGTTTTCTGATGGGGATGGATTCCCTGCTGAGCCTGCCAAGCTGGCACCGCTGGCAGGAGCTGCTCGACCATGCCCATCTGGTGGTGAGCGTGCGGCCGGGCTGGCAACCGGAGTATCCGGCCGAAGTAGCGCAGCTGCTGGCGCGCCATCACACCACAGATGCCAACGCGCTGCATCAGCGTCTGGCCGGTCATATCTGGCTGGCGGACAACCAGCCCATCGAGCTGTCAGCCACCCGACTGCGGGCCTTGCTGGATGCGGGACAAGACACCCGCTACCTCTTGCCCGAGTCGGTTGCGCACTATATTGATCAACAGGGGCTCTACCGCGCCAACCGCCGCTAGCCCCTGTCGTAATCCCGCCCCACCCGATGGGAAACGGGAGTGACCATGATATAATCCGCCGCCCTGACGCAAACGCTGCGCGCCGGAATACAGGAGAGACTCATTGCAAGGCCAAGAATTGCATGCCTTTATCATCGACAAGATCGATGACATGAAAGGCCGCGACATCATCACCCTCGATGTACGCGGCAAATCCAGCATTACTGACACCATGATCATCTGTTCCGGCAACTCCAGTCGTCACGTCAGCGCCATTGCCCACCATCTGGCCAGCGAGGCCCGCCACGCGGGTCTGGATCTGCTGAGCGTGGAAGGGCAACTGAGCGGTGAATGGGTGCTGGTAGATATGGGCTCGGTGATCGTGCATGTGATGCAGGATGAACATCGTGACTTCTACCAACTGGAAAAGCTGTGGAGCGGTGCCGCTCAAATGAATACGCAATAAGAGCACAAGTGTAACGACCATGAAGATCCAGTTGATTGCGGTGGGCACCAAGATGCCCGCCTGGGTAGAGCATGGCTTCGAAGAGTATCGTCGCCGCTTCCCCAAAGACATGCCGTTTGAACTCGTCGAGATCGGCGCAGGCAAACGGGGCAAAAATGCCGACATTCCCCGCATCCTGCAGAAGGAAGGGGAAGCCATGCTGGCGGCTGCGGGGCGTTCGCGCATCGTCACCCTCGACATTCCGGGCAAGCCCTGGACCACGGAGCAGCTGGCTACCCAGCTGGAGGCGTGGAAACTCGATGGCCGCGATGTCGCCCTGCTGGTAGGCGGGCCGGAAGGCTTGTCCCCCGAGTGCAAGGCTGCCGCCGAACAGAGCTGGTCACTGTCACCGCTCACCCTGCCCCATCCGCTGGTACGGGTACTGGTGGCCGAGAGCCTCTATCGGGCCTGGAGCATCACCACCAACCATCCGTATCATAGAGAGTGAGCCATGCGTCTCTGGAGTCTCACCTCTCATATTCACCCCTATCACAGAGAGTGAACAATGCAGTTCCTGCTCTTATTGCCCCCAAGGGTCTTGAGGTAAAGGCATGCTGAAACAACGCATCGAAATGCGCGATCACAGTGCCGAGGGCAATCTGTTCTTCCGGCGCACCCTGGTAGCCTACATCGGCATCGTCGTGCTGATGCTGGTGCTGCTGGGCAATCTCTATTATCTGCAGGTCGAGTCCTACGACACCTACCAGACTCGCTCCAACTCCAACCGTATCCGCGTGGTACCGGTGGCGCCACCACGGGGCCTCATCTATGACGCCAACGGCGTGCTGCTGGCGGAAAACCGCCCGGTCTACAGTCTGGAAATTGTGCCGGAAGAGACCAAGGATCTCGAAAAAACCGCCGACCAGCTGATCACCCTGCTGGGTCTGCCGGAAGGCACCAAGGAGAAGTTCCTCGCCGAAGTGAAGCGCCAGCGCCGCTTCAAGCCGGTCCCCCTCTACGAGAAACTGACCGAATATCAGGTAGCCCTCTTCTCGGTCAACCAGCACAACTACCCTGGCGCCAGCATCGAGGCCTATCTCAAACGCTACTACCCGTTTGGTGACACCCTCACCCACGCTTTGGGCTATGTGGCCAAGATCAACACCCGTGACGTAGAGCGCCTCGAGAAGGAAGAAAAACTCGCCAACTACGCGGCCACCAAGGATATCGGCAAGCAGGGGGTGGAGAAGTATTACGAGGATGAGCTGCACGGTGTGGCGGGCTATCAGGAGGTCGAGGTAAACAACCGCGGCCGGATTGTCCGTACCCTCAAGTTCCAGCCGCCTATTCCCGGCAAGGATATCTACCTCAATATCGACGTCCGGATGCAGCTCAAGGCCCAGCAACTGCTGGCCGGCCAGCGCGGCGCCATCGTGATGATGGATCCGAGAACCGGCGCCATCATCGCCATGGAGTCGAGCCCCAGCTACGACCCCAACCTGTTCGTGACCGGCATCTCCAGCGCCAACTACTCGGCGCTGCTCAACGATCCGGCGCGGCCGCTGGTGAACCGCACCACTCAGGGCATCTATGCCCCCGCCTCCACCGTCAAACCCATGATGTCGGTAATGGGGCTCAACGAGGGGGCCATTACCCCGGGCTACCGCTATTTCGGCGGCCCGAGCTTCTCTATTCCCGGTACCACCAAGAAGTTTCGCGACTGGCGCCGCTGGGGTCATGGCTGGCTCGATGTCTATCGCGCCATCGAGGTCTCGGCAGATACCTATTTCTACGATCTCGCCTATCGTGTCGGCATCGACAAGATCCACAGCTACATGACCAAGTTCGGCTTCGGTCAGTACAGTGGCGTCGACCTCTATGAAGAGACCAAGGGGGTCATGCCGTCCCGTGACTGGAAAATGGCCCGTTGGCGCCAGCCCTGGTATCAGGGGGACACCATCTCCATCGGTATCGGTCAGGGTTACTGGAGCGCCACGCCAATCCAGCTGGCCAAGGCGATCAGCATCCTGACCCAGAATGGCCACGATGTGACCCCGCACCTGCTCAAGAGCACCGCCTCCCAAGCGGGAGTGGTCGATGCTCCGATCAACCCGAACATGGCGCTCAAAACCAAGAGCGACAGCTACTGGCAGGTGGCGCGGGAGGGGATGTGGCGAGTGATCAACGGCCACGAGGGTACCGGCCGTCGCGCTTTTGCCAACACCCCCTATGTGGCGGCAGGCAAGTCCGGCACCGCCCAGGTGGTCAACATGAAAGAGAATCAGGTCTACAACGCCAAAGCCATGAAAGTGGAGCACCGCGACAATGCCCTGTTTGTCGCCTTTGCACCCTATGAAACCCCCAAGGCTGTCGTGGCGCTGGTGCTGGAGAACGCCGGTGGTGGCAGTACCAATGCGGCCCCCGTTGCACGCCAGATGCTGGATGCCTATCTGCTGCCCCCTGATCCGCAACTGCCACCGGCACCGGAAAAGCCGTCCCAACCGAGTGAGGTCGCTCCCAATGAGTAATTCTGCCCGCCAGCAGAGCATCTGGTACAAGCTGCATATCGACTTGCCGCTGCTGCTCGGTCTGCTGGCCGTGATGACCCTCTCCATGGTGGTGCTCTATTCCGCCTCCGGTCAGGATATGGACTCCATCGTGCGCCAGCTGGTGCGCGGCGGTCTCGCCTTTGCCCTGATGATCGGCCTGGCCCAACTGCCCCCCTCCCTCTATGCCCGCTGGTCGGTGCCGCTGTTCGCCGTGGTGGTGCTGATGCTGATTGCGGTGGACGTGTTCGGCCACATCGGCAAGGGGGCCCAGCGCTGGCTCGATCTGGGCTTTATGAAGTTCCAGCCCTCCGAGGTGATGAAGCTCTCCATGCCGATCATGGTGGCTGCTTGGCTCAGTCGCCACTCGCTGCCCCCCAAGTTCAGCCATGTGGTGATCGCCCTCATCATGGTGCTGCTGCCCACCCTGCTGATCGCCGCCCAGCCTGACCTTGGCACCTCCATTCTGGTGGCCGCCTCCGGCTTCTTCGTCATCTTCCTGGCGGGGCTCAGCTGGTGGCTGATCGGCTTGGCGGTCCTGCTGATGCTGGCCTTTATGCCGGTACTCTGGTTCTTCCTGATGCACGACTACCAGCGCCAGCGGGTGCTGATGCTGCTCGACCCAGAGAAAGACCCGCTCGGCCGCGGCTATCACATCATCCAGTCCAAGATTGCCATCGGCTCCGGCGGCGTCTTCGGCAAGGGGTGGCTGCAAGGGACCCAGTCCCAGCTTGAATTTTTACCAGAACGGCATACCGACTTTATCTTCGCGGTATTCAGCGAGGAGTTCGGTCTGGTGGGGGTTGCCCTGCTGCTGGTGCTCTACCTCTACGTCATCAGCCGCTGCCTGTTTATCTCGATGCAGGCCCAGAACAGCTTCGAGCGACTGCTGGGCGGCGCCATCACCCTCACCTTCTTCGTCTATGTGTTCGTCAACATGGGCATGGTGAGCGGCATCTTGCCGGTGGTAGGGGTGCCCCTGCCGCTGGTGAGTTATGGCGGCACCTCCATGGTGACCCTGATGGCCGGATTCGGTATCCTGATGTCCATCCAGACCCATAGAAGACTGCTCGCCTGATGAGACGGGTTGGATTGCTGATTTATCTCGTCACCACGATGGCGACCGCCGCCGTGGCGCCGGATCGGTTGGCCCTGCTCGCCGAACAGCAACAGGTGCCGCTGGCGGAGTTGCAGGCCGCCGTCGCCCGCGCCCAGTTACGGCAGGAGGTGCTCGACACCATCAGCAAGCCGTGGGAAGCCAAGCCCTGGCATCGCTACCGGCCGCTGTTCGTTACCCCGGATCGCATCCGTGACGGCCAACAGTTCTGGCGGCAACATGCGGCGACGCTGGCCCGGGCGGAGCAGACCTATCGGGTACCCGCCTCGCTCATCGTCGCCATCATCGGGGTCGAGACCTTCTATGGCCGCCAGATGGGCCGTCATCCGGTGCTCGATAGCCTCTACACCCTGGGGTTTCACTACCCCGAGCGCAGCGACTTCTTTGCCAAGGAGTTTGCCCAGCTGGTGTTGCTGGCAAGGGAAGAGGGCTGGCCGCTGGAGCGCCTCAAGGGCTCCTATGCCGGCGCCATGGGAATGGGGCAGTTCATGCCCTCCAGCTATCGCCACTACGCCGTCGATTTTGACGGCGATGGCAAACGGGATCTCTTCGCCAACCCTGTCGATGCCATCGGCAGCGTGGCCAACTATTTTGCCAGCCACCAGTGGCGCTGGGGCGAATCCGTGGTGGAACCGGCCCAGATCGGGTTGATGGCAGTCGAACCTCTACTCAGGCCTGAGCCCGAGTTAACACAACAGTGGTCAGAACTGGCGGCGGCAGGGATTGAGCTCGCCACGCCGCTGGCCCCACAGACGCCGGTCAAGTTGCTGGCGTTTGCCCAAGCCGATGGACCGGAATACTGGGTCGCACGGCATAACTTTTATGTGATCACCCGTTACAATCGCAGCCCACTCTATGCGATGGCGGTGTATCAACTTAGCCAAGCCATTCAGGAAGCGTATGCATCTTCGTCACAAACTCCTCCCGCTCAGCCTGAGCTTGTTGCTGGCCGCCTGTAGCAGCCAGCCGGAACAGACCGCCCCCGTCGAGCCGCAAGCACCGGTCAGCAAACCGCCCGTTATCGAGATCCCGCAAGCCACCGGCGCCATTCCGCGCCCCGAGCCCCTGAGTGCCAGCGGCAACCGGGACTACTGGATCGGCAAGCAGAAAAACGAGGTGTGGCGCGACATCAAGCACTACAGCGAAGAGGGCACCGCCAGCTGGTTGTCGCCGGATCTGGACGGCCAGAAAACCGCCAACGGCGATGTGCTGGACAGCAAGATGTTCAGCGCCGCCCACCGCAACCTGCCCATCCCGAGCTATGTGCGGGTCACCAATCTGAACAACGGGCTGGAGACCATAGTGCGGGTCAACGATCGCGGGCCATTCAACAGCCCACGCCTGATCGACCTCTCCTACGCAGCGGCCAAGCAGCTGGAGATGGTCGACAGCGGTGAGGCCCGAGTACGGCTGGAGCTGATCAGCGACACTCCGGATCAGATGGTGATCATGGAGCCGATGAAGCCCATCGAAATGACTCCGACCACTCCGGCTGCGGCCTCCAACACGCTGTCGCAAGATGGCTTCCTGGGTGAACCAACCGCACTGGCGATGGCCACTCCCGCTGCCGAACCAGCTCCCGTCAAGGCACCCGCCGCCAAGCCCGCCAAAGCGGCACCTGTCAATCCAGCGCCAGCCAAGGCCGCAGCGCCTGCCAGCAGTGGTGATGGCAAGATGATCCAGGTACTGGCCAGCGGCTCCCGGGATCGGGCCGAGGCGATGGGCAAGGTGATGACCCAGCGTTACGGCGTGCCTTACCGGATCGATGCTCATGGCGCCATTTTCCGGGTGCTGATTGGCCCGGTCGCCGCCGACCAGCAGGCAAGTGTGCTGGAAAAAGTACGTCAGGGCGGGCTGGAACAGGCCTTTATCGTGCCCTGACCGCACCCTTTTGCCGCGGATGTGACTAACTGCTTACTCACTGTCATCACGTCGTTTTATGGCGTGATGACAGGGAGTGATGGATAAAAAACCAGTTCTGATCGCCATCTCGGGCTATAACCTGCGGGCGCATCTGGTATAGTTAGGCCCGCATTTTATCCCCATCTGGCTCGCAGGAATTTCAAGATGTCCAAATTTGCCCGTTCAGTTCTTCTGGCCTCACTGATCAGCGTAACCGCCCAGGCCAATACGCCGGTGCCGACACCGACCCCGAATGCCATGCCCATGGTGGTTCCCGCCGCGCCGGAGATCTCCGCCAAGGCCCATATTCTGATCGACTACTACTCAGGTCAGGTGCTGGCCGAGCAGAACGCCGAAGAGCGTCTGCCGCCCGCCAGTCTGACCAAGATGATGACCTCCTACATCATCGGCCAGGAGCTGCTGAAGGGGAACATCAAGCGCACCGACATGGTGACCATCAGCCAGAACGCCTGGTCCAAGAACTACTCCGACTCTTCCAAGATGTTTATCGAGGTGGGCAAGCAGGTCTCCGTCGATGACCTGAACAAGGGCATCATCATCCAGTCCGGCAACGATGCCTGCGTCGCCATGGCCGAATTCCTGGCGGGCAGCACCGACTCCTTCGCCAGCCTGATGAACAGCTGGGCCGCCAAGCTCGGCATGAACGACAGCCACTTCATGAACCCGCACGGTCTGGATGCGGAAGGTCACTACAGTACCGCTCACGACATGGCCCGTCTGGGTCAGGCGCTGATCCGCGACCTGCCGGAGGAGTACAAGATCTACTCCCAGAAATCCTTCGTGTTCAACGGCATCACCCAGCACAACCGCAACCGCCTGCTGTGGGATCAATCCCTGCAGGTGGATGGCATCAAGACCGGCCACGTCAGCCAGGTCGGCTATAACCTGGTCTCCTCTGCCACCAACAACGAAGGCATGCGCCTGATCGCCGTGGTACTGGGCGCCAGCAGCGAAGCCTCCCGCGCCGCCGAGAGCAAAAAACTGCTCACCTATGGCTTCCGCTTCTTCCAGAGCCTGACCCCGTACAAGGCGGGCACCGAGCTGGTCACCCAGAAGATCTGGATGGGCGACAAACCGGAAGTGAAACTGGGCGTCGACAAAGATGTCTCCGTGCTGGTCACCCGCGGTCAGGGCAACAACCTGAAGGCTGACTTCCAGCTCGACAGCGAGCTGAAAGCGCCGCTGGCCAAGGGTCAGCGCGTCGGTACCGTGTTCCTGAAACAGGGTGACAAAGAGATCAAGCAGGTGCCGCTGGTAGCCCTAGAAGAGGTGCAGGAAGGTGGCTTGATGAGCCGTCTGTGGGACTATCTGGTACTGCTGGTCACCAGCTGGTTCAAGTAATCCAACGCACAATCCTCACCAAACAGCGGCGCCAACAGGCGCCGCTGCTGTCTGTGACCGGCAAAGGCAGTGAATAACCCTGTAAACTGCAGGTTCCGCCTTACCCTGATTTGTGGTAAAAAGCAGCACTTCCATCCTTGTCTGACCGATCCTGGCCTTGATCCCGGTCCGGGCAGCGCCCATATAGTTATGAGCCGTGCCCATATAGACTTGAAATGGCGGCCTCCACGGGCCATCGGCCACTAGCCATCCAAGATGAAGTCATCCCGGTGATGACGCAAAAGGTGAGTAAATGAATACCAAGTTTGATGAACTGCTGGAGTTTCCCTGCAAATTCCCGTTCAAGGTACTCGGCGTTGCCGACCCGGCACTGCCGGAAATGGTGGTTGAAGTGCTGCAGCAGCACGCCCCCGGCACCTACAGCCCGACCGTCCAGCCCAGCTCCAAGGGCAACTACCACTCGGTCCGCGTGACCGTGACTGCCCAGAGCAAGGAGCACATCGAAGCGATGTACCACGCCCTTGGCAAGATCGAGCTGGTGAAATACGTACTGTAATTTCTCTCTCGCCCCGTTCTGCGGGGCGACTGTTTTTGGCCGCAGCACGCCGCGAGGACGCCATGTCATCCCAGATCCCCGCCCAGTCCAGTCTGATTGTCAGGCAGCTGGGTCGCCGCCCCTACCAGCAGGTATGGGACGCCATGAAAGCCTTCACCGACAACCGCACCAGCGATACCCCGGACGAGTTCTGGGTGGTAGAGCACGATCCCGTCTACACCCAGGGTCAGGCCGGCAAGGCCGAACACCTGCTCAATCCGGGCAATATCCCGGTGGTGCAGAGCGATCGCGGCGGTCAGGTGACCTATCACGGCCCGGGCCAACTGGTGCTCTACGTACTGGTGGATGTCCGCCGCTGCAAATTCTCGGTTCGCGAGCTGGTGACCGCGCTGGAGACAGCCATCATCAACACCCTCGCCAAAAGCGATATCCAGGCTTATGCCAAGGCCGATGCTCCCGGGGTCTATGTGAAAAATGACCTTGGCATGGAGGCAAAACTGGCCTCGCTGGGGCTGCGCATCCGCAAGGGGTGCTCGTTCCACGGGCTGGCCCTCAACATCAACATGGACATGACCCCCTTCCTGCACATCAATCCGTGCGGCTATGCGGGCATGGCCATGACCCAGACCAGCGCCCTGGGCGGCCCGCAGAGCGTGGCCGAGGCGCAATCCATTCTGGTGGCCGAGCTGGCCCGCCTGATTGGCTATCAAACAATAACAAACACCGAGAGTGAATCATGAGCAAACCCGTTCGTATGGAGCCGGGCGTTAAGCTGCGCGATGGCGACAAGATGGCCCTGATCCCGGTGAAATTCATGCCGGATCCCAACGAAGAACTCCTTCGCAAGCCGGACTGGATGCGGATCAAGCTGCCCCCCTCCAGCCAGAAGATCGAACACATCAAGAGCACCTTGCGCAAGAACAAGCTGCACTCGGTGTGTGAAGAGGCCTCCTGCCCCAACCTGGCGGAGTGTTTCAACCACGGCACCGCCACCTTCATGATCATGGGTGCCATCTGCACCCGCCGTTGCCCCTTCTGCGACGTGGCCCACGGCCGCCCGCTGGCGCTCGATCCGGAAGAGCCGAAGAAGCTGGCGCTGACCATCAAGGAGATGAACCTCAAGTATGTGGTGATCACCTCGGTGGACCGCGACGATCTGCGCGACGGCGGTGCCCAGCACTTCGCCGACTGCATCCGCGAGATCCGCGAGCACAGCCCGCAGACCCGCATCGAGATCCTGACCCCGGACTTCCGTGGCCGGATGGAGCAGGCCCTTGAGGTGTTCCGCGAGACCCCGCCGGACGTCTTCAACCACAACCTGGAAACCGCACCGCGCATGTATCGCGTCGCCCGCCCGGGTGCCGACTACAAGTGGTCGCTGGAGCTGCTGCGCCGCATCAAGGAGATGCACCCCCACGTACCGACCAAGTCCGGTCTGATGATGGGCCTTGGCGAGACCAACGAAGAGATCGTCGAGGTGCTCAAGGATCTGCGCGCTCACGGCGTCAACATGCTGACCCTGGGTCAGTATCTGCAGCCGAGCCGCCACCACCTGCCGGTCAAGCGCTACGTGCCGCCCGCAGAGTTTGACGAGCTGAAAGATGTCGCTATGGAGCTGGGCTTTACCCACGCCGCCTGTGGTCCTTTCGTTCGCTCCTCCTACCATGCTGATCTGCAAGCCAAGGGCGAAGAGGTCAAATGATCTCGCACGACAGAGTGGCCAAGTAACCGCCACCCTCACAATGAAAAAGAGCGCCTATTGGCGCTCTTTTTGTTGGTGTCACTGACCGTTGCGGCTTGATGTACTCAGTAGCCGTGGTCGAAAATCCCCTGCTGATGCCAGCGTTGCAGCTGGGCCAGCACCCGGGTCTCCCGCGCCGTCCACTGGGGACAGGGCCCCGCCAGCTGGGTCTTGTTGGTTTGCAGCGCTTCGTCGAGGGCAAACCAGCCGGGCACGAAGCCAAGGCGGATCTCGTAGGGCTGCGGCTGCGGGGCCACCAGCTGATCGCCAATCCGGCACAAGTAGTAGAGCGAGCGGATGCAGTAGGCATCGAACCCCGGCTCGCGGGCGGCGCGATATTCACGGGTCTCGCCAAGCAGGCCCCCCACTTCCCGCAGCTCGGCACCACACTCCTCCAGCAGCTCGCGAGCGAGCGCCACATGGTGGCTCTCCCCCGCTTCAATGCCGCCCCCGGGGAACATCAGATCGCCGTTGACCCGGGAGTGGACCAGCAGCAGCTCGTCACCACGGGGCACCACGGCACGCACCGTGAGGCGCTCAAGCGTGCGGCCATCGGTACGTACCTCGCCATGAACGAAAGAGAGATCGAACGGATTGGGCCAGCAGCTGGCCGGGGAGAGCATCGTCATCACTGCCTCAGGGCCGGTAGTTGCCATGCTTGAGCTGCTCGACAATTTCGGCAGCCCGCACATCGTAACCATCCTGCTCTGTCTTGCTCAGGGTGTGGTAGATGCCAAAACGCTTGGCTGAGACCTCGGGACTATCCTGAAACGACTCGCTCACCTTGCCCCACAGATAGGCCAACCCGTACTGTTTCTGACCCATATAGAGGGTGCTGAGGGAGGTGAACATGCGGCTGTTCACCTTATCCCCTTCCTGATAGAGGGAGAGGCCGTGCTGCAGGGTGGCAATGGCCTTTTCCGGGTCGCTCTTGGCGTAGATACCGCCGAGCGCCAGTTGCAGCTCGGGTTCATCCAGCGCCTTGGTGCCTTCCAGCGCCATAAACTGCTGACGAGCCAGCTCGTTGGTGTTGTTGGTCCAGTGCCAGAGCAGCAGGTAGGGATCCTGTGAATTGCGGGTCGCCGCATCGAGCTGGGCCAACTGATCCCCAGCCGCCAGCATTCCCTCTACCCGTGGACTCTTCTGCTCGCGGGCATTCTTGTATTCAATGCTGGTGGAGCGCTCGGCACATTTGAGATAGCGCTCAAGGTTGCGCATCAGCTCGTACTTGCGCCGATCCGTCCCCTCTTCCTTGAGATAGAAGCGACTGCGGATCACATCGGTACGCTCGTAGCGACACCAGCCATCGTCCACCAGATCCTGGCAGAGCTCGGGATGATTGCCACAGATGTTGTGGATCCGGTCGTCATTGCAGCCAGCCACGGCAAGGCCGACTGAAAGCATGATGAAGGTCTGTCGCAGGGGGAAATTGGCCATGGTTCACATCTTGTTGGTAACGCGGGTTGGTAACAACTGGCGCCTTTACGGGCCACCTCCGGCTAGCAAACCGGTTACATATCCATTACAATGCGCGCGCCATATAAGGCCGCGATTGCAGAATAATATAACGAAATATACACCCCTACACTGATCTGCATTCGACGAATTTTCTATTTACACCAACAACGTGAAATAAAGGATCTGGTCAATGACCCACGAGCACTACTTGCAAGCGTGGCAGGAGAGCCAGGAGCTCGCCGAAGCCATGCAGCCCTTGATTGGTCGCCTCTACCGACAACAAGGAGTCGAGATCACCCTCTACGGCCGCCCGCTGCAAAACGCCTCCACCATCGATATCCTCAAGGCCCACCGGGTCGTCCGCCGCCACCAGGGCGCCCCCCTCCCCATCCAGCAAAGCTTCCCCCTGCTTCAGGCCATCGTTGCCCTCAAACCCACCGCCGCCGAGGTAGACCTTGGCAAGCTGGCAGTCGGCTACTGGCAGGATCATCAGGATGAGGCGGGGATCGAGGACTATCTGCAAGCGCGACTGGCACCGGCCCTTGGCCGCAGCCAGATGCCGCAGCCGACCGACGTGGTGCTCTACGGCTTTGGCCGTATCGGTCGCCTGCTGGCCCGCCTGCTGATCGAGCGTACCGGCGCTGCCAACCCGCTGCGCCTGCGCGCCATCGTGGTACGCGGTGGTCGCGACGGAGATCTGGAAAAACGCGCCAGCCTGCTGCGCCGCGACTCGGTGCACGGCCCCTTCAATGGTTCCATCGAGGTGGATGTTGAGCGCAGCGCCATCATCGCCAACGGCACCTTCATTCAGGTGATCTACGCCAATAGCCCGGCCGACATCGACTACACCGCCTACGGCATTCACGATGCGCTGATCGTCGACAACACCGGCGTCTGGCGCGATGAAGCGGGCCTCTCCGAGCACTTGAAGGCGCGCGGTACCGGCAAGGTGTTGCTGACCGCTCCCGGCAAGGGGGAGATGAAGAACGTGGTGTTTGGGGTCAACCATGAGGTGATAGGCCCGGATGACAGGATCATCTCCGCCGCCTCCTGCACCACCAACGCCATCACCCCGGTGCTCAAGGTGATGCAGGAGCGGTTCGGCATCCGCCACGGCCACGTGGAGACGGTCCACTCCTACACCAACGATCAAAACCTCATCGATAACTATCACAAAGGCGAGCGCCGCGGTCGCAGCGCAGCTCTCAACATGGTGATGACCAGCACCGGCGCCGCCAAGGCGGTGGCCAAGGCGCTGCCCGAACTCAAGGGCAAGCTGACCGGCAACGCCATCCGGGTGCCGACCCCCAACGTCTCGCTGGCGATTATCAATCTGTCGCTGGAGCAGGCCACCGATCGGGAGAGCCTCAACGCCTATCTGCAGCAGATGGCGCTAAGCTCGGCCCTCCATCGCCAGATCGACTTCAGCGCCAGCACCGAGCTGGTCTCCTCCGACATGGTAGGTTCCCGTTATGCGGGCATCGTCGACTCCCAGGCGACCATCGCCGAAGGGGATCACTGTGTGCTCTACGTATGGTATGACAACGAGTTCGGGTACAGTTGTCAGGTAGTGAGAGTGATGGAGCAGATGGCTGGCGTAGTCCGCCAGGATCTGCCGGGCTGACCCCGAAGTTTATGGCTCAATAGTTCAAGGAGAGGCCAAATGTCGTTTCAACAGGGTGAGTTTTTACAAGCTATCAGGCAGATGCCCGCAGAGGTGTATGAGCGGCTCAAGACCGCAGTCGAGCTGGGCAAGTGGCCCGATGGCAAGCCCCTGACCGACGAGCAGAAGGCCACCTCCCTGCAAGCCGTGATGGCCTGGCAGGCGATGCATCTCGATAATCCCGAGCATATGAACATAGGTCGTGACGGCGAGATCGTGATGAAGAGCAAGAGCGAGCTCAAGCGTCAGTATCGCGACGAGGAAGAGATAGTGCGGGTCGACCTCAACCACTGAGACCGCTCGCCATCCCGTCTCGCGGCGGCCAGTCGAATAGCGATAGTGCGATACATAGTTCGATAAATAGCAAAGAGGGGAGCCATAATGGCTCCCCTCTTCTAAACTACTCTTCCACCAAGTGTTCAACCTTTACAGCACAATAACCTCATCACTAAAGCTGTCAGCAACACGTTGGCCATGGCAGAGCACAGAAAAAACAGAACAATTGAGTAATCTCTTTTGGGTCTGCAAGTGTTCGATAAAATCCTCCGAAAGAACGCAATCCCCATCAGAAATCATCAAAATATCAGCTTTTTCGTAGCCCTTATCTTGCCCGATGATTTCACAGGCTCGCTTCATAGGCGTCTCGTAATCGGTACCCCCTCCAAAACCCTGCCGCAAGAAGTGAAGCAGACCTGCGGCATTATTCTCCTCGGTCATCGCAAATTCTCTTACCTCTCCGCTATCGCCAAAGAGCAAGATATGTAAAGAGCGCCGCTCTTGCCGCAGGATTGCCGACACAGCCAACAATAATGCCCTGGCTTTTAATAGCGCTGTTCCATTCATGCTACCGGATGTATCCAGACAGGCCACCACAGGCCCTGTTCTTTTTTGCTCCAACTCCAGCTGTTCACCCGAAGTAAAAGTGGTTCCCTGCAACTCATAGGTCATCAGGTTTTGCTCCAAAAAACGGGCGTAGAACAGAGTTTCCAGCGCCTCATCTTCCAGATTGACCAACTCAGTAGGAAGCAAACGAGCCAGATCATCACTACGGTGAGTACCGTGTACCTCACTCTTGCTCGCCTGCGGGATCCGCGCCCGTTTTTTCTTCTCTTCCGAGATATAGGCTCGGCCCATCTTATAAGTTAACTCTTTAATGGCATGATTTTGCTGTAGCTGCTTGGCGAGCGGCTCAATATCATCCTTACATAGCTTGAGATCGTTATAAGAGAAATTGGCACCGGAACAGGCTAACAACAAAGGCTCTGACTTTTCATAGGTAATATCTATATCACCCAATAGCTGACCATAACCCGCTAGCTTTTTACGGATCTCGACAGGGATTCCCTCATCGACCAGCTCTGCCTCATAGGCTTTACACTCGGCCAACTCGGCACGAAGAGCGGCAATAACCTCCTCATTAAGAGGCTGGTTTTTAAGATGTTCTTCCTGCGCCTGCCAATCAGGTTCCGAGGCCGAATTATCCGCCAGCGAGCCGTCCCAGTCCCATAATCTCCATTTGGTTGCACCCAATTTGCTCCTGGCTGCAACTTTTAATTCTTTGATGGTTCTCTCCCAATTCTCACTAACTAAATTGGCTTGTACTAAAAAGCGCTCAATCCGGCTAGCTTCTCGCCCTTTTGGCGAGTGATTGACACACTTCCGAGAAAAATCATGGCAATTATCGAATACCAATCCATACAAACCACGGTCACCAATATGACTCTCGGCCTTGTGAGCCACCACCTCACAACCAACAGCTCCGTCACCGTCACAGGATACATAGATCTTGCGCCCCAGTGTACTTTTGGAGGTAAAACTGGCTGGGCCGCAACGATTGACAGTACCTTCAGCAACATCTGTGACTTCGATGTTGGCGATCTCTTGATCGCCAACATAAATACCGGAATGTTCTGCACCTAACCAGAGATCGCAATAGAGCACGCTACCTGGCTGCGGGGTTACCTGATCACGAAAATTGCTGTCAATAAAATATTTAATCCCTTTGATTCCGAGCGAAATAGCGGCTACTGCAATACCGCCTCTAATAATGCCAATACCACGCCACAATGAATTGGCTACGCCAGCTATCAGACCGAACATAACACCCCTTATACCCAGATATTGGCATTCATCTGCTGCACTAACAGATCTATTTTTTCTGATGCCAGTGTCTGCTCGCTGCTCGAATTGTTGGCGAGCATCAGTCCAACTGATTGCAGTCTAGGACTATTGGCCTGGTCATCCCACTGCCAAATATTTTGAAAATCCCAGCCTAAATCATGCTCAAAAAGATATTTATTAAACCTGGCCTGTGCAACTTTTTTACCGTATTTACCATTGGCATCATCTATTTGCCCATCAAATTTATTTGTATCTATTGTGATATTGTTAAATAAAACACTATTTACACTCTCTTCAAAGAAAGCACGAAAAACTTTGGAGCCGAGAAAAGACACCGGTCCCAAAGCACAAGTATTTATCTCACTGTTAGCTAAGTTTCTAGAAAAACAACCAATATATTCATAGGCCGATGAATTCGTTTTAAACGCCCCTGAAATATAACACCTATTTATTTTGCAATTTCTAAAGCTATGAACAACCCCTGCAGCAGACTTTATATTTGAGTAATCACAGCCATCCATAACAAATAAACTATCCACTATAGTGCAGTTATAAGAATCAAGCGACAACTTCGGATGATCATAACCAGGCGAACGACCATAAATATGACAGCGAGATATATTGCTATTATTGACTGAATTATTAGCCAAGCTCCCAGAAACCAAACAACCATGTATTTCACACTTGTCAGCAAGATTTAAGAACATGGTCTGGTTTGTTTCACACCATTTAAATTCACTTTCACTAGCTTGATTTGCTAACGAGCATCCATTTATGCGTAGACTCTTAATTATTGTATTTGGACACAATTGATTAAATAATGCTTCAACCTTATTTCTACCTATAATAGTAAAGCCTGCTCCATCATAACGCCCCTTGAAGTTAATAGTTGGCCATGTACTCAATATCGATAGATCTATGTCAGCACATTGCCTAAAATAAAGACCCTGCAGTCCTATCTCTTTTTTATCAAGCATACAAAACTGGTTTATGTCTTCTATTAGTAAAGGATCATGCTCTGTGCCACTGCCATTAAAACCAGGAATAACGCCTGTACGTTTGATGTTAGAGACATGAACTCTGGAGTCAACCAGACCATGCAATATATCATTGCTATTATTTGGTACAAGACTGCTGAATTTTGTTAAAGTTCTGCGGAGCAGGTCTCCAACTTTCCCAATATTGTCCGGATGCCCCCACAAGCAATGCCGCAGCAACATCAGATCAGACAAATCAACCTCACGTCGATTATTAGTCAGCGCTGATATTTTTAGCAGGCGAATCACCTTGACTAAACGTCTATCAGATAGACCCTCTCTTCGATCCTCTTTAAACAACTCTCGATGGCCTTGCCAGATCTGAATAACAGCTTCCCGAATCGCCTCAGGGATCTCTATGCTGGCAACCAGCTTATCCAACTCTTTTAGTTCACCCAAGGTCAGTGGGTTAGGCTGTTTACTCGAACCGAAGGAGAATAACCGGTGCAAACTATCCTGGCTTACATAATCGACAAAACTACGTATTAAAAAACGGTCATAAAGCGCCCCCAGCTCTTCTTGACCAGTTGGCAGTTCGTTTGATGCGGCAATCAGGCTGCGTAGCGGTACCCTCTGTACTGATGCACCATTGTGATAGATACGTTCGTTAAGAATGGTCAGCAAAGCATTAAGAATGGAGGAACTGGCTTTAAATATCTCATCGAGAAAAGCAACCTGCACCGATGGCAGATATCCAGCCGTATTGCGCTCAAAACGATCCTCTTTCAGCTTGGAGATGGAGAGAGGGCCAAAGATCTCCTCGGGAGTTGAAAATTTTGTCAGGAGATATTCAAAATGACTGGCCCCCTCTTTGTCATCATCCTTAAGCGCCTTGGCGACCTGACGAGAAATAAGGCTCTTTGCCGTTCCCGGTGGGCCCACCAGCAGGATGTTCTCTCCCGCCAGCAACGAGAGCAATGCTAGTTTCATCGCCTCATCGCGATCCACCAATCCTTCGTTAAGCTGTGCCAACAGGGCTACCAGTTTGTGTTTGATCTCGAGCATCTGCCGTTTCGTCCTTCATTATTCAGTCACGTGCTAACCACGCCGAAAAATAGATTCAAATTAACCCCAGCGGCACAATCTAGCATGAACATCGCCAATGAGCAGGACCTCGAGCATTGTTATGTGCTCTGTATCAAATGGAAAAACATATTTTTCAGTTAGATACTGTGCCGACTATGCTGATTCAGCGAACAACTGATTCATGATTGGTAAAAACAAGAAGGGAGCCATAATGGCTCCCTTCTTGTTTATCCATACCTCACCTAAGCATCAGGGAGTCAGCTCCCCGCGCAGCGACTGCTGCATCAGCTCGCGAATGCGGTGGGAGGGTAAGTCCTGGCTCAACAGGAAGTGGAGCTTGGTGAGTGCCGCTTCGGCGGTCATGTCAAAGCCCGAGATCACCCCGGCCCGCGACAGGGCGTTGCCGGTAGCATAACCCCCCATATTGACCTTGCCGTGCAGGCACTGGCTCAGGTTGACGATGATGACGCCGCGGGCTGAGGCCTCGGAGAGCAGCGCCAGCATGGCCGGGTTCTGCGGCGCATTGCCGACCCCGAACGACAGCAGGATCAGCGCCTTCACCGGCTGTTGCAGGATGTTGGCGATCACCTCGCTGGAGATCCCCGGATAGAGGGTCACCACGCCGATGGGCTGGGGGGTGATGTCATGCAGCACCAGCGGCCGCTCGGACGGCACGCCCAGCTCACCCGCTTCCAGCGAGATTGCGATCCCGGCATTGAGCAGCGGCGGATAGTTGGGGGAGTCGAAGGCGTGGAAGCCGTCGGCGTGCACCTTCTTGCTGCGGTTGCCGCGATAGAGCTGGTTGTTGAAGAACAGCGTCACCTCGTGGATCGGGTAGTTGGCCGCGATGTAGAGGGCGTTGAGCAGATTCTGCTGGCCGTCGGAGCGCAGCTCGGCCAGCGGGATCTGGGAACCGGTGATGATGACCGGCTTGTGCAGATCTTCCAGCATGAAAGAGAGCGCCGAGGCGGTGAACGACATGGTGTCGGTGCCATGCAGGATCACGAAGCCATCGTATTTCTCGTAGTTGTCGCGAATATCCTCGGCGATGCGCTGCCAATCCGCCGGGGTCATGTCGGAGGAGTCGATGAGGGGCGCATATTCGTGGATATGGTAATCCGGCATCTCGGGGCGGTGGAACTCGGGCATCCGCGCCAGACAGTCTTCCATAAAGCCCGCCATCGGCACGTAGCCGTGATCGGAACGCTGCATCCCAATGGTGCCGCCTGTGTAGGCAATGTAGATAGACTTCTTCACACCCTCTCCTCTTGATGAAGTGAACACCGCCAAAACATGAACCATGTCGGGGTGAACCACAATGTCAACGCCCGCCAGCGCCTCTGCGTGCAGCGGAAACCGGCGAATTATAGAGACTGGCGCCCCAAATGACAGCCGTTCCATGCACCCTTTTCGGCTTTTCTGCCCTCTACCTACATAGTGTTAAATGTCACAATAAACCACTAAAACGAGCATTAATACGACAAAGATGGAATTAAACGATGCTTTTTGCTACAATCCGCCGGATTTTACTAAAATCTCATCTGGATGCCTGAGCATTTCAGGCCCGCACAAGCCCCATCTTTCCTGGGGCGGGGAGATGTTTCCCCTTCTTTGCTGGCACATAAGCCACACTGTTTTCATCCCGGCTGAATCTGTAAGTCTTTTGCTATGAAAGACACAGCCAATCAACATGGGAGTACTGAATGTTACAACTTGATTCCTACGCAACGCTGGTCGCTGCCACTCTGGTATTGCTGCTTGGCCGGGTGTTGGTTACCCGAGTCGGGCTGCTGCGTACCTTCAACATCCCCAAACCGGTAGCCGGCGGCCTGGTGGTCGCGCTGGTACTGCTGCTGCTGCGCTCCACCCTGCAGATGGAGCTGCAATTTGATACCAGCCTGCAAACCCCGCTGATGCTGGCCTTCTTCGCCTCCATCGGTCTCTCCGCCGATCTCGCCAGCCTGAAGCGCGGCGGCAAGGCGGTGGTTACCTTCCTGATGGTGGTCACCGGCCTGCTGCTGGTACAAAATAGTCTGGGCGTCGGTCTGGCGACCCTGCTCGGTCTGGATCCCCACATGGGGCTGCTGGCTGGCTCCATCACTCTCTCCGGCGGCCACGGCACCGGGGCTGCCTGGAGTGCCACCTTCTCCGAGAAGTACGGCGTGCAATCCGCCGCCGAACTCGCCATCGCCTGTGCCACCTTCGGTCTGGTGCTGGGCGGCCTGATCGGCGGCCCGGTGGCTCGCTACCTGGTGAAGAAAGTGCAGGTGCCCGGTGAGGAGCACAATCAGGATGAGGCCCCCCAGGGCTTCGAAATGCCCGACATGGAGCGCCCCCTCACCACTTTCAGCGTCATCGAGACGCTGGCACTGATCGCCATCAGCCTCAAGGGCGGCGAGCTGCTCTCTGCTTCCCTCAAAGGGGGCGCCTTCGAGCTGCCGATCTTTGTCTGCGTGCTGTTTGTCGGCGTGCTGCTGCGCAACGTCCTGACCCTGCTGAACTGGCATGAGGTGAGCGATCGAGAAGTCTCCCTGCTGGGCAACGTCAGCCTGTCGCTGTTCCTCGCCATGGCACTGATGAGCCTGAAATTGTGGGATCTGGCCAGCCTGGCGCTGCCCATCTTCATTCTGCTGGCCGCCCAGACAGTGGCGATGGCGCTCTACGCCATCTTCGTCACCTTCCGGGTCATGGGCAAAAATTACGATGCTGCCGTGCTGGCGGCAGGTCACTGCGGCTTTGGCCTGGGGGCCACTCCGACAGCCATCGCCAACATGCAAGCCATTACCCAGCGCTTCGGTCCCTCCCACCTGGCGTTTCTGGTGGTGCCCATGGTGGGCGCCTTCTTTATCGACATCATCAACGCCATGGTGATCAAGCTGTTTATGGCGATGCCATTCCTGTAATTCCCTTTCCGTCAGACGTATACGATCAGGGCCCACCTTTCGGTGGGCTCTTTGTTTGTTATCGACTCGCCAGCTGACGCAGGCAGAGCCAGGGCTCGTATCCGCCATCAAGGTGACCCGCGAGCAACCTAGACAGCCCGAAATCACCAAGCCCGCACACCCTCCGAACAACAAAAAGCCCCGCACTCGACAGAGGACGGGGCTTGTTTATGTCAGCCGGAACAGACCGGGACGTGCACCTTACAGGATAAAGGTCGACACCTGCTGGTTAAGGTCAGCTGCACGCCCTTTGAGGCTGTGGGCCTGATCCAGATCGCGCATGGCGGCGGCGGTGATCTCGTCACTCACATCCTTGATGGCGGTGGTGTTCTGGGTGATCTCGCCGGTCACCTGGGTCTGCTCCTCGGCGGCAGTGGCGATCTGACCCGCCATGTCGGAGATGAGGGAGATGGCGCTGGTGATCTCTTCCAGTGCGCGCACCGCCTGATCCGCATCCTGCACGCTGTTGTCCGCCAGCCCCTGACTGGTCTGCATCAGGCTCACCGCACGAGCGGTGGTCTGTTGCAGGGTCTCGATGGTGGACTGGATCTGCTGGGTGGAGTCCTGGGTACGGCGCGACAGCACCCGCACCTCGTCAGCGACCACCGCAAAACCACGCCCCTGCTCACCGGCACGGGCCGCTTCGATGGCCGCGTTCAGCGCCAGCAGGTTGGTCTGCTCGGCAATCCCCTGAATGGTGGAGAGGATGCTGGTGATGGCCTGCGCGTGGCGGCTCAGCTCACCGATCACCTCGGTCGCCTGCCCTACCTCTTCGGCCAGACCATTGATGGACTGGCGGGTCTTGTTGACCAGCATCTTGCCCTGCTCACTGCTCTGGGCAGATTGCTGGGCAGCGGCGGCGGTATTCTCAGCGTTGCCGGCGATCTCCATGGTAGCGCTCGCCATCTCGGTGACCGCCGTGGCGACCATGGTCACCTCCTGCTGCTGACGCTGCAGCTCGTCCACCGCTGCCTGGTTGGTCACCAGACTGCGCTCGGCATCGGCGTTCAACTCGTTGGCCAGCTGGCGGATATTGCCGATCAGCTGATGCTGGCTGCCGACGAAACGGTTGAAGCTGTTGGCCAGTTGGCCCACTTCGTCGTTGGCGTCGATCTTGATGCGCTGGGTCAGATCACCGTTACCATCGGCAATGCGGGCCAACGCCTGGGAGACCTTGGTGAGCGGGCCAAGCAGCATGCTGACCAGCCAGGATATAGCGAGGATGCTGCCCACCAGCACCAGTAGCGCCATCCCCAGCTGGGTCATCAGCAGGGAGGAGAGCGGCGCTTCCAGCGCGGCCTTGTCAAGCACCAGCACCAGTTCCCAATCCGTGTCGGGGATATCAGCCGCCCACAGCAGCTTGTCGCGACCTTCATTGTCAAAATAAGCTGGCACCAGCTCCTTGCTTGACTTGCTCTGCTCGATCAGCGCGTTGGTGAGATCATTGTCGATCTCGCTGGCCGGTTTCATCGCCTTGGCGGCATCCTTGTAGGCGATGATGGTGCCATCCTTGTGCATCATGATGGCGAAACCGTCGGCAGGCAGCTGCATCTTGGTTACGTCTTCCACCAGCGAGGCAATAGAGAGGTCACCACCGACTACCCCGCCAGAAACCGGCTGGGCCAGGGTCACCACCATGATGTTGTAAGCCACATCGAGATAGGGTTTGGTGACAATCAGGCCACCTTTGCTCATCGCCTCCTGATACCAGCCGCGGGAGCGCGGGTCGTAGCCATCGCGGTTGATGGAAGGATCGGAGTCATTCATCTTGCCACTGCTCTCACCGAAATAGGTGAGCTGGAAACGGCCGGAAACTTGTGCCTGTTGCAAGGCATTGAGGGGTTCGGCACCGGCCTTGTTGCCGAGCGCCTGGATCACGTCGCGACGGGCTGCGAGCCAGTCGCTGACACGCTCGGCCTGCTGGGTACCCAGCCGTTGCAACTGCTCCTGGCTGCCTTGCAGCAACAGGGACTTCTGGCTGCTATAGCTCTGCCAGGAGAGCAACAAAATCACCAACGAAAGGGCGATCACCACTGACAACAGTATCTTCTGCTTGAGTGACAGGTTTTTCATCATGTGTTCTTCTTATTGAGGTGAGGAGCGGGTTTTTCCCTAAATTGCACAACACTACACGTAGTCATTAGCGACCCGAATGGCCAAAACTGAACCTGAAAATGGGTCTGCGGGCGATATTTTCTACCGAGGTGGAGAAAAGTGCACCAGAAATTGACGGCATGAGCCGCACAAGCCAAGGCAACCCTGTTTATTCCTTCCACAATTGGCTAGAATATCCCGTTTTTAAATCACATCGACCCTGAGAGTTTTCACGATGTTCGAAGTTAATCCCGTATTAAATAAACTTAAGGAGCTGTCTGAGCGGACCGAGCTTCTTAGGGGGTACCTTTGACTATGACGCCAAGAAAGAGCGTCTAGAAGAGGTCAACGCCGAGCTGGAACAGCCGGACGTATGGAATGAACCCGAGCGCGCACAGGCGCTGGGCAAAGAGCGCGTCGCGCTGGAAAACGTGGTCGGCACCATCGACACCCTGACCCAGGGCGTGGATGACGTCGAGATGCTGGTGAGCCTGGCCGTGGAAGGGGAAGACGAAGAGACCTTCAACGAAGCCATCGCCGAATCCGAACAGCTGGAAGCCAAGCTGGTGGATCTCGAATTCCGCCGCATGTTCTCCGGTCAGCACGACGGCTCCGACTGCTATATAGACATCCAGTCCGGCTCCGGTGGTACCGAAGCACAGGATTGGGCCAACATGGTACTGCGCATGTATCTGCGCTGGGGCGATGCCCACGGCTACAAGCCCGAGCTGATTGAATGCTCCGAAGGCGACGTGGCTGGTATCAAATCCGCCACCATCAAGTTCACCGGCGAATATGCGTTCGGCTGGCTGCGTACCGAAACCGGCGTACACCGTCTGGTTCGCAAGTCCCCGTTCGATTCCGGTGGCCGCCGTCACACCTCCTTCTGTTCTGTGTTCGTCTACCCCGAGATCGATGACGATATCGATATCGAGATCAACCCGGCGGATCTGCGGATCGACGTCTACCGTGCCTCCGGTGCCGGTGGTCAGCACGTTAACCGAACCGAATCCGCGGTGCGTATTACCCACGTTCCGACCGGTGTCGTGGTACAGTGCCAGAACGACCGTTCCCAGCACAAAAACAAAGACCAGTGTATGAAGCAGCTGAAAGCCAAGCTCTACGAGCTGGAAATTCAGAAGCAGAACGCTGAGAAACAAGCCCTGGAAGAGACCAAGTCTGATATCGGTTGGGGCAGCCAGATCCGTTCCTATGTGCTGGATGACTCCCGTATCAAGGATCTGCGCACCGGCGTCGAAACCCGTAATACCCAATCGGTGCTCGACGGTGACTTGGACAAGTTTATCGAAGCCAGCCTGAAATCAGGTCTGTAAACAAGCAGGAATCACCATGTCTGAACAAACCATCACTCCGGAAGTCGACCAAACTCTCGAACTCAACAACGAGATGACCGAGCGTCGTTCCAAGCTGGCCGCCCTGCGCGCCCAGGGTAATCCTTTCCCCAACGACTTCCGTCGCGACAGCCTCTCTGGCGATCTGCACGCAGAGTTCGACGACAAAAGCGCCGAGGAGCTGACGAGCCTGGGTAAACGGGTGAAGATTGCCGGTCGCATCATGACCCGCCGGATCATGGGCAAGGCTTCTTTCGCCACCCTGCAGGACATGGCCGGCAAGATCCAGGTCTACGTCACCCGTGACGACCTGCCGGAAGGTTTCTACAACGAGCAGTTCAAGAAGTGGGATCTGGGCGACATCGTGGGTGTCGAAGGTACCCTGTTCAAGACCCAGACCGGTGAGCTCTCCGTTCACGTTTCCGATATCCGCCTGCTGACCAAGGCGCTGCGTCCGATGCCAGAGAAGCACAAAGGCCTGACCGACCAGGAAGCTCGCTGCCGCCAGCGCTACCTGGATCTGATCGCCAACGAAGAGTCCCGTAAGACCTTCATGATCCGCACCCAGGTGGTTGCCGGTATCCGCAAGTTCTTCAACGAAAAGCGCTTCATGGAAGTGGAAACCCCGATGATGCAAGTCATCCCGGGTGGTGCCTCCGCGCGTCCGTTCGTCACTCACCACAATGCGCTGGACATCGACATGTACCTGCGTATCGCTCCGGAGCTCTATCTGAAGCGTCTGGTGGTAGGTGGTTTCGAGCGTGTCTACGAGATCAACCGCAACTTCCGTAACGAAGGTATCTCGGTTCGTCACAACCCCGAGTTCACCATGATCGAGTTCTACATGGCCTACGCCGACTACATCGATCTGATGGACCTGACCGAAGAGCTGCTGCGCACCCTGGCGCAGGACATTCTGGGCGACACCAAGATCCGTTACGCCAAAGAGGGCGAAGAGGGCCTGACCATCGATTTCGGTCAGCCGTTCCAGCGCCTCACCATGGTCGAGTCCATCCTGAAGTTCAACCCGGACGTAACTCTGGACGATCTGGCTACCCTGGAGAGCGCCAAGGCCGTTGCCAAGCGTCTGCACATCGAGCTGATGAAGGGTTGGGAACTGGGCCACGTGATCACCGCGATCTTCGAAGAGACCGTGGAGCACATGCTGCTGCAACCGACCTTCATCACCGAGTACCCGGCCGCCGTTTCTCCGCTGGCCCGCCGCAACGACGTGAACCCGGATGTAACCGACCGCTTCGAATTCTTCATCGGTGGCCGCGAGCTGGCCAACGGCTTCTCCGAGCTGAACGATGCAGAAGATCAGGCCAAGCGCTTCCAGGATCAGGTTGATCAGAAAGAAGCAGGCGACGACGAAGCCATGTTCTACGACGCCGACTTCGTCACCGCACTGGAACACGGCCTGCCGCCGACTGCCGGTCAGGGTATCGGTATCGACCGTCTGGTCATGCTGTTCACCAACAGCCACACCATCCGTGACGTCATTCTGTTCCCGGCCCTGCGTCCGCAGAAGTAAGGTTCATGCCCGCCGGGATCCATCCCGAGCGCGATAGCTTGAAAACGCCCCGCAACAGCGGGGCGTTTTTCTATCTCCTTTACCGCAAAATCACTTTCAAAATTCAATAATGGAATAAAGAAGATATTTTTATTCTTTGTTGTTAGCCAACACGCCCTTTAATCTGGCCAAAAATCAGACCATGGAAGACGCGTGTGATGCAATTGAAGGATTCCCCATTCAACCTCTCCCCCCTCTCTGACGAGCAGCAACGTCAGTTGGGTCAGGTACTCTCGACCCTCAATACCCAGCAACTGGCTTGGGTGAGCGGATATCTCTACGGCCTCTCCCAGAGCGGTCACCAGAACGTTGTAGCCAGCGCCGCCGTGGCTGCGCCCAGCGGCAGCCTGACCATTCTCTACGGCTCCCAGACCGGCAACGCCAAAGGCGTCGCCACTGCCATCAAGGCGCAGGCCGAGGCCCGCGGCCTCCCCGTCACCCTCGCGTCGATGGCCGACTACAAACCCAAGCAGCTCAAGAAAGAGAACCATCTGCTGGTGGTAGTGAGCACTTACGGGGAGGGTGAACCACCTGAAAGCGCCGTCGATCTGTTCGAGCAACTTAAAAAAGGCAAGATTGGCAAGCTGGACGGCCTCAAGTTCGCGGTACTGGGGCTGGGTGACAGCTCCTACGAATTTTTCTGCCAGACCGGCAAAGATTTCGACGACTTCCTCGCCAAAGCAGGGGCCGAGCGCATTTATGAGCTCGCCAGCCTCGATGTGGATTATCAGGATGCGGCCAAGAGTTGGGGCGAGCAGGCACTCAACGCCATTGCCACGACCCTCTCTACCGGTGTGGCCAGCAGCCGCGTAGCCAACGCGGTGCAGCAGGCGGTTGGCCACAGCCAATACAGCAAGGAGAATCCCTTCCCTGCCCGCCTGTCGGTCAATCAGAAGATCACCGGCCGAGATTCCACCAAGGATATCCGCCATATCGAGATCAATCTGGCCGACTCCGGCCTCACCTATCAGCCGGGGGATGCCCTCGGTGTCTGGTTCGACAATGACGCCGACCTGGTGGGGGAAGTGCTGGCCCTGACCGGCCTCTCTGGTGATGAAGCCACAGCCCACGGCACCTTGCGTACCGCACTGACCGGTCACTTCGAACTGACCCGGCTGCACGGCGGCTTTATCACAGGACTCGCTGACATATCGGACAACGCAGCGCTGAAAGATCTGGCGGGCGACAAGGCCCAGGTCAATGCACTGGTCGCCTCTGCCCAGGTGGTGGATGTGCTGAAACGCTTTCCGACCGCCCTCACGGCCGAGCAGCTGGTTGGCCTGCTGCGACCCCTCACCCCACGCCTCTACTCCATCGCCTCCGCCCAGAGCGAAGTGGAAGAGGAGGTACACCTGACCGTCGGCGTGGTGCGCTACCCACAGGAAGATGGCACAGTGCGCTCTGGCGCCGCCTCTTCCTATCTGGCGGATCGGCTGATTGAGGATGGCGAGGTGCGGGTATTCGTGGAGCACAACGACAACTTCCGCCTGCCGCAAAACCCCGACACCCCCGTCATCATGGTGGGCCCGGGCACCGGCATCGCCCCGTTCCGCGCATTTATGCAGGAGCGGGAAGCTCAGGGCGCGGAAGGCAAGAACTGGCTCTTCTTCGGCAACCCCCACTTTACCCAGGATTTCCTCTATCAGGTGGAGTGGCAGCGTTATGTGAAATCGGGGCTGCTGTCGAAGATCTCCCTAGCCTTCAGCCGGGATCAGGCCAACAAGATTTATGTGCAGGACCGTCTGCGCGAGGCAGGGCTTGAGCTCTACCAGTGGCTGGAAGCAGGCGCTCACTTCTATGTGTGTGGCGACGCCAACAAAATGGCCAAGGATGTACAGGAGGCCCTGCTGGATGTAATTGCCGAACACGGTCACAAGAGCCGTGAGGAAGCAGAAGAGTATTTGAGCGAATTGCGTCGTGCCAAACGTTATCAAAGGGATGTCTATTGATGAGCAAACAACCTCTTTCTCACCCAAAAGCGGGACCGGTCGAAGGGCCGCTGGCCGACAACGAGCGCCTCAAACGCGAAAGCAACTTCCTGCGCGGCACCATTGAGCAGGATCTGCAGGACCCGCTCACCGGCGGCTTCAACGGCGACAACTTCCAGCTGATCCGCTTTCACGGCATGTACCAGCAGGATGACCGCGACATCCGCCCGGAGCGCACCGCCCAGAAGCTGGAGCCGCTGCACAACGTCATGCTGCGTGCCCGCCTGCCGGGTGGGATCATCACCCCGGCCCAGTGGCAGATCATCGACAAGTTCGCCGAAGAGCACAGCCTCTACGGCAGCATCCGCCTGACCACCCGTCAGACCTTCCAGTTCCACGGGGTATTGAAGCGCGACATCAAGCTGATGCACCAGACCCTCAACAGCACCGGCATCGACAGCATAGCCACCGCCGGCGATGTGAACCGCAACGTGCTCTGCACCAGCAACCCGGTGGAGTCCGAGCTGCATCAGGAGGCCTACGAGTGGGCCAAGAAGATCTCCGAGCACCTGCTGCCCAAGACCCGCGCCTACGTGGAGATCTGGCTGGACGGCGAGAAGCTGGGGAGTGGCGAAGAGCCGATCCTGGGTTCCAACTACCTGCCGCGCAAATTCAAGACGACCGTGGTGATCCCGCCCCACAACGACGTGGATATCCACGCCAACGATCTCAACTTCGTGGCGATTGCCGAAGGTGGCAAGCTGGTGGGCTTCAACGTGCTGGTGGGCGGGGGTCTGGCCATGACCCACGGCGACACCAGCACCTATCCGCGCAAGGCGAGCGATTTTGGCTTTATTCCGCTCTCCCACGTGCTGGAGGTGGCGGCCGCCGTAGTCAGCACCCAGCGCGACTGGGGCAACCGGGTCAATCGCAAGAACGCCAAGACCAAGTACACCCTTGAGCGTGTCGGCGTCGAAGCCTTCAAGGCCGAGGTGGAGAGCCGTGCCGGCATCCAGTTTGGCGAAGTGCGTCCCTATGAGTTCACCAGCCGTGGCGATCGCTTCGGTTGGGTCGAGGGGATCGACGGCAAGCACCACCTCACCCTGTTTATCGAGAATGGCCGCCTGCTGGACTTCCCGGGCAAGCCGCTCAAAACCGGCATGCTGGAGATCGCCAAGGTGCATCAGGGGGATTTTCGCCTGACCGCCAACCAGAACCTGATCATCGCCGGGGTACCTGCCAGCGAAAAAGCCCGCATCGAAGGGCTGGCACGCCAATACGGCCTGCTGGATGACGGCGTGAGCGAGCAGCGCAAGCAGTCCATGGCTTGTGTGGCCCTGCCCACCTGCCCGCTGGCGATGGCCGAGGCGGAGCGCATGCTGCCGGCGTTTGTCACCGACATCGAGGGCTTGCTCACCAAACATGGGCTGGCGGATGACGCCATCATCTTCCGGGTCACCGGCTGCCCCAACGGCTGCGGCCGCGCCATGCTGGCGGAAGTGGGTCTGGTGGGCAAGGCGCCCGGCCGCTACAACCTCCATCTGGGGGGCAACCTGGAAGGCACCCGCATTCCGCGCCTCTATCAGGAGAACATCACCGAGCAGCAGATTTTGGCCGAACTGGACGCGCTGATCGGCCGCTGGGCCACCGAGCGCAATCAGGGTGAGTGCTTCGGCGACTTCGTGATCCGGGTTGGGGTGATTGCCCCCGTTATCGATTCTGCGAGGGACTTCTATGCCGCTTAATCTGCCGCTTAATGTCACTGAAGATGGCCGCCTTGACCTGCAGGTGCTGCTGGCCCTCGGCCGTGAGGAGCAGGTCGAGGTACTCGCGCCCCTCAACCGGGAACTGGATACCATGAGTGCCCCCGAACGGGTGCGCTGGGCCCTGGCAAATCTGCCGGGGGAGCATGTGCTCTCATCCAGCTTCGGCATTCAGGCGGCGCTGATGCTCCATCTGGTAAGCCGCGAGCGGGCCGACGTGCCGGTAGTGCTGACCGATACCGGTTATCTCTTCCCGGAGACCTACCGTTTCATCGACGAGCTGACCGAGCGCCTCGCGCTCAACCTGAAGATCTATCGGGCCGAGCTCAGCCCTGCCTGGCAGGAGGCGCGCTTCGGTCTCCTGTGGGAGCAGGGGGTGGAGGGGATCACCCGCTACAACCAGCTCAACAAGGTGGAGCCGATGGACCGCGCCCTGCGTGAGCTGGGGGCCCAGACCTGGTTCTCCGGCCTGCGCCGGGAGCAGTCCGGCAGCCGTGGCAAGCTGCCGGTGCTGGGCATCCAGCGCGGCCGCTTCAAGTTCCTGCCGGTGATCGACTGGAGCAACAAGGACGTCTTCTACTACTTCAAGGAGTTCGACCTCCCCTACCATCCGCTGTGGGAGCAGGGCTACCTGTCGGTGGGCGATGTCCACACCACCGCCAAGTGGGAACCGGGCATGAGCGAGGAGCAGACCCGCTTCTTCGGCCTCAAGCGCGAGTGCGGTTTGCACGAGGAAAATGGCGAGAACGACGGCTCAGGCATCTAATCCCGCCTTGAAATCCAACAGAACAACAAGGGCATCCGAAGATGCCCTTGTTGTTATTTGCCCATTAGCATTCGCCCGTCAGCGGCGCAGCCAGGTCTCAAAGCTATAGGGGTGCGGGTTCTTCTCATCGGCAGGGTGGCTCTCGCAATCAACGCGTTGCCACTGACCATCGTCAAAAGCAGGGAAGCGGGTATCCCCCTCCACCGCCAGATCGATGCGGGTCAGGTAGAGACAATCCGCGCTCGGCAACATCTCGGCATAGAGATGACCACCACCGATCACCATCAACTCCTCCACCGAGCTGCCTGCCAACAGCGCCAGCGCCGCCTCGACGGAGCCCACCACCTCAATGCCCTCAGCCTGATAGTCGGGATTGCGGCTGATCACCAGATTGCGCCGTCCGGGTAGCGGTCGACCAATGGATTCGAAGGTTTTGCGCCCCATCAATACCGGTTTACCGAGGGTGACACGCTTGAAGTGAGCCAGATCGGCAGGCAGATGCCAGGGCATCTGGTTGTCCTTGCCGATCACCCTGTCGTGGGCCATGGCGGCAATCATGGAAATCTTCATGGGGCCTCTCACCGTCTGTCAGATTATGGGGCGGTTACGGTACACGACCAGAGAGGGGATCGCCAAACCGAAACTGAGGGCACCGACGATAAAGAGCGCCTTGAGGCCGTTCTCCACCGCACTCTGGATCAACTCCATGGTCACGCCATTGATGTTGAGCTCCACCACCGCAATCATGGTCTTGAACGCATAACTGCCCGGGATCATCGGAATGATGGAAGCAACGCTGAACACCGGACGCGGTGCCAGCAGACGGCGCGACCAGTAGACGCAGACAAAGCCGACCGTGGTCGCCGCCGCCAGCGTCGCCCACTCGATGGGCATACCATAGTGGATCAGCAGGGTACGCAGGCTGTGGGCCAGCGCGCCGCCCATGGCGCAATACTTCAGCATCCGTGGCGGCACGTTGAACAGCATGGCAAACCCCACCGCTGGAATGGAGGACCAGAAGGCATCCTTGGCCAGTAGCCAGAGCAAATCCATCATACTTTCCACCCCCAGATCCCCGTGACCGACATGGCCAAAATGATACCTATGGCGGCGCTGATGGTCAGCAGGGTCGCAGTCCCCCAGCGGGCCAAGCCCATGTTGAAGTAGCCCTTCACCATGTCGGAGACCGCATTGATCAGCGGAAAGCCCGGCACCAGCAGCAGCACGCTGGCCGCCATGGCGAGATAGGGCTGGTCACCCCAGTTGAAGAAGGTGGCGCAGGAGGAGAGCAGGGTGGCAATAAAGCCGGTGGCGGCAAAGTTGATGAGCGGGCTATGGTGATGGCGGGCCATCAGCTGGCGCACCCGCATCGCCACGGCAGACGAGAAGCAAGTCACCAGGAAGATGGGCCAGTCACCACCAAACAACAGGCTGAAGGCGCCGCAAGAGAGCCCCACCATGGGGACCACCAGCCAGGGGTGATAGTGGAAGGGGACGATGGCTTCGAGGCGCTGGCGCACTTCACGGGCACCGATCAGCTCTTTTTCCGCCATGATGCAGATCCGCTGGATCTCGCACACCACCTGCATATTGATGCCATGTTCGCGCACCCGCCGGGTAGTGGTGACGCAACCCCCCTGATAGAGACTGGTTAGCACGATGGCACTGGAAGAGATGGCCATTTCGACACTCTCCAGCCCCAGCGCCATCCCCAACCGCACCGTGGTCTGCTCGATGATCCGGCTCTCCGCCCCGAACTGGGCCAACATCTGACCCACCTTGACGATAATGCGGGTGATCTCTGTCTGTTGCTCCCGCGACAACACCCGTCTTGGTGTGATACTTCTCATAATCCCTTCGAGTCGTAGCAATAAAAATTTCGGCCATATTAGCCTAACTTTTACTGTTATTCATCCACTCCTATCACAACCTGACTAATTAGTTATTACAAGAAGGATAAAAGAGGTTACATCACAAATACATTACGACTAACATTAAAAACCATAACAATCAGGTCGCCAGCAATTCCCTTTATTATGGCCTCACCGATTTGGCTGAAATATCAACCAAGGGGTTATTGCAGATTATTTGCGACGTCGATAGTCCGCCAGATGGATTATTTTACCACTGCCATCGCTTTCAGGCGGAGGGTCCCCCTCTTCTCTGAACTGGCTCATTTCGCTGCGCATCAAATAAAAAGATTCCCGCATCATGTTGGTAATCCGGATACAGCTATCAAGATTGTTTTTCGCCAGCCGGCGCTGACCATCAATCTTGAACTGCAACCCGCGCAGACGGCGCTGCTGATCGGGGCTCGCACGGGCCATCAACTGGTCGATCTGTTGCTCCAGAATCGCATCCAGCCGGGAGGGCTCACTCGCAGCCAACTCCTTCAGGGTGTCAAAATCAGGCAACTCCATATGCCCTCCTTGGCGACTATTGCTGGCAACACACTGCGGTACCACACCATCACGTCCCAGCCATATAAATCTGTATATACGATGCGGCGAAAAAGGGTTCAATCCATCCACTGGCGACTAAACCGGACAATGGTCACTACGAGGGTGTCTATCTATTTTAATTGTGTTTGGAAACAAGCGATTGTTTTTAATTCAGGCGAGATAAAACACTTATACATTTTAGGTTGTGATTTTCTGTTTTTTATTGCAAATAAAAATCCGGGTGGCCTTATTTTGCTTCATTCGACACTTTATTCCTCCCTCACCGACCCGCGTCATCTCCTGACGGTTTAACATATCTCACTGATTATGTTATTTTAATTGCCACTTTTATCGGACATTCAAGAGCAGACCATGAGCAAGGCAAAAATCGGTATCGTCACCGTCAGCGATCGCGCCAGCGCGGGCATCTATGAAGACCTCTCCGGCAAGGCCATCATCGACACTCTGAACGCCTATCTGACCTCGGAGTGGGAACCTGTCTATCAGGTGATCCCCGATGAGCAGGAGCAGATTGAAGCGACCCTGATCCGGCTGGCGGATGAGGAGCAGTGTTGCCTCATCGTCACCACAGGCGGCACCGGCCCGGCCAAGCGGGATGTCACGCCGGAAGCGACCGAAGCGGTATGTGATCGCATGATGCCGGGCTTTGGCGAGCTGATGCGGGCCGAATCCCTCAAGTTTGTGCCGACCGCCATTCTGTCGCGCCAGACAGCCGGACTGCGCGACGACACCCTGATCGTCAATCTGCCGGGCAAGCCCAAATCAATCCGCGAATGTCTGGATGCAGTATTCCCCGCCATCCCCTACTGCATCGATTTGATGGAAGGGCCGTATCTTGAGTGCGATGAAACCGTCATCAAGCCGTTTCGGCCGAAAAAATAGCGAACCCAACCATAAAAATAATGGCGAGCCACGGCTCGCCATTATTTTTAACTCATCTGTCTGCGCAGAAAAACCGCATCACTTATTTGCGGCCAAATACTTTTACGCCCGCTTTGCTGCGCTCTGAATTACCGTACACTTCGATTTTTTTCACACAACGGCGTGAACCCAGTGATTTCCACTCGGTCTCTTTATCACTGCTCATTTCCCGATCGAAACGAATGGTCTTGGTACGATCACCACCATAGGTCACCACCACCCGATCCAGGGTCAAATCACGCTCCGCCTTCACCTTGATATATTTGGTCTGACGGCAAATCACCAAAGGAATTGTCGCACCATGATCACCGGCTCCCAGTAAAATAGTCCGCCCCAGCGTGAACTGATCGTCACCGGCATGGCTGGCTGACGCCACCACCAGCAAGACACCACCCAGCAAGCTGCGTGCAGAAAAACGGGAATTCCAGATAGACATCAAGGACATAACACCTCCAATAAAAAATGGAGTGTGATGATAAGGGTTAAACCATAACGGAAGCTGTATCACGACTGAATTTGCTGCGAATGTGCGGGGATAAACAGAGGAACAGCGGGAATTTTCGGCGAAAATGAGAAGAGCCGCAGATAGCGGCCCTTGCGGCAAGAGAGCGCTTAGCGCTCCATGATTTGGGTCACGTCATCTTTCTTGATCATCACCTCACGCCCTTCATGATCGTAATAGCGATACATGCCGGTACTCTCATCCAGCTTGGGTTTGCTCTCTGTGGTGATCATCTTGCCATCCTTGGTGCTCATGATGTATTGGGAGCTGCATGCCACCAGCCCCAGGGCGCACACCAGGATCATCATCAGTTTTTTCATTGCGGCCTCTTCTGCGATCATCCTCACCACGAGGATGTTTCTTGAAGCCTAGTTCAATCGCACGGCACGGGATGACGAGATGAGCAAAGCGGGATCGCCGTCAATAATCAGCGACTTAGCCTCGCTATCTGGCCGGGTGGTGAGCGCAATGAAAAAGGCCGGACATCTCTGTCCGGCCTCTTCTTTTCAGCGCCAGCGCGCAATCATGACTTGGCGGGCTGACGCTCACCGGTCACGGTCGGGTTCTTGGGATCGGAACTCCACTCGTACCAACCGCCGTCGTAGACGCTGATCTGTTTCCAGTCCATCAGCCAGGCGTAGAAGAAGGCCTCGGAGGCGCGCCAGCCGGTACCGCAGTAGAACGCAGCCTGCTGAGTTGGCTCGATGTTCCACTGCTCCCACATGGCGAGGATTTCGCGGGCCGGCTTCATGGTGCCGTCCGGGTTGTGGAAATCGCTCATGCTGTTGGCATCCACCCCACCGTGACCCCACTTGGCCCCCGGGATATCGCCCTTCGGCTTGATGTAGCTGTAACCTGAGGTGTTGCCGACAAACTCGTCCCAGGTACGCACGCTGACCAGTGCGCTATCGGGCTTCTTGAGCAGCTCTTTTGCCTGACTTAACGTGGTGTAGTACTCGGGGTGAGCGGGAATGGCCACGCCAAACTCCTTCACCGGCTCATATTTGTTGGGCAGACCGGTTTCGGTGCGCAGGTGCTGGATAAACCAGGCATCCAGACCACCGTCCAGCAGTCGCACATCTTCCACCCCCGCGTACATCATCAGATGCGCGGCTCGGGCAGCCGCCATGGTGTTGCGACCATAGAGGATGACGGTGGTGTCGTGACGGATGCCGTTGTCCAGCAGCAGCTTCTTGAGCGCTTCGTCAGAGACCTTGTTCCACAGCGGCTCCTCTTCGAGGCTGTTGGTATCGATATAACCGGCCCCCGGGATGTGGCTGATGAGGTAGGCCTTGGGTGAACCCCAATCCACTTCAAACAGCTTCCAGTCACCCTTGGGCGCCGCGGCAACCGGCTTGCCCTCTTGCAGATCCGCCAACCAGCGCGGATAGACCAGCTGCTGCCAGCGTGCCAGCGACTCGCGCGGTGCGGCTTGCCACCCTTGCAGCTCGAACAGCTGCTTGATCCCCTGTTTGCGCAGCAGACGGGCCACCTCGGCCACTTCGCGGGACGCGCCATAGAGGGCAACCGGACGATCGGCCTTCAGCCCCTTGATCTCGAGCGCCTTTGGCCACTCTTCATCGCTGTATTTCCACTCGGCAGAGAGGTTCTCGGCGCCCGCCACATGGCCGCCCTGCTTCTCCCCTTCCATCGGCCACCCCTGATAGAAGTAGCTGGCGCGGGTATCCAGGATGACAGCCTGTTTGGCCTTGGCATCGGCCAGCGAGAGCGGTGGCAACTCCCCTGCCACGGCGGGCAGGGCACACCAGAGCAGTAAGGCCGCCAACGCGGCCTGCAGGAAGCGAAGATGTCGTTTCATGGTGATTTCTCGATTCATAGTGAACAAGGTTAAAAAATGGAGCGACCCAGCCGCTCGGCCAGCAGCTCCAGCGCCGCCGTGCCCGCCAGCGAGTTGCCGGCTTTGTTGAGCTCGGGCGACCAGACACAGACGCAGAGCTCGCCCGGGATCAGGGCGATGATACCGCCGCCGACACCCGATTTGCCCGGCATGCCGACACGATAGGCAAAATCGCCCGCCTCATCATAGAGACCGCAGGTGGCGAGCAAGGCGTTGACCTGTTTGGTGGTGCGGGCGGGCAGCAGCGGCACGCTCTCGCCCAGTGGCACACCACGGTTGGCCAGATAGATGAATGCCCGCGCCAGATCGACGCAGCTCATGCGAATGGCACAGGCATTGAAGTAGCTTTGCAGCACCTTGTCCACTTCGTTTTCGAAGTTGCCATAGGCCTTCATCAGATAGGCGATGGCGGCATTGCGGGCAGAGTGCTGATATTCGGAGCGGGCGACGACCTGATCCGCCATGATGGCCGGATTGCCGGAAAGACGGCGCACCAGCTCGAGGGTACGCTGACGGGGCGCAGTGAGGCGGGTCTCCAGCAGATCGCTCACCACCAGCGCCCCGGCATTGATAAAGGGGTTGCGGGGGATCCCCTGCTCGAACTCGAGCTGAACCAGCGAGTTAAAGGGCTGGCCGGAGGGCTCCTTGCCAACACGGGCCCAGATCTCCTCCTCCTGATAGAGAGTGAGTGCCAGGGTCAGGCTCAGGGCCTTGGAGATACTCTGGATGGAGAAGGGTTCAAAAGCGTCACCGGCGGTGAACAGCTCCCCCTCGACGGTACAGACTGCAATACCAAGCCGATCGGCCGGTACCTGAGCCAGTGCCGGAATGTAGTCGGCCACCTTGCCTTGTCCCAGCAACGGGCGCACCTCTTCAAGGATGCTGGCCAGTAATTCGGATGACAACACCATAAGCAATAAGCGATTCCATGACTAAAACAGCGGTGGAGATCCCATCCCCACTGACAAAAATCCCGCCAGCGGCGGGATTTTTCAGTTACCCACAACAAGGCGCCAGATGCGGCAGCCTTGTATCAGGCCGGTTCACCGTACCAGAGGTCGAACAGCTCGGTAACGACCACAGCTTCCATCCCCTTGCCTTCCAGCCAGGATTTGACGGCAGCGCGGTCTTCTTCGGTACACTTGCCCAGTTGCTGGGTGCAGATCATCCCTTCCCAGGCCAGGTGACCGGAGCCGGCAAAAGCCAGTTTACGGGGTTCAACAACCTCATCGATCATCGCATCGACTACCGCATCGATGGTCTCTTCGGCAGTGCCGACCGGGAAGTTGAAACTGATGTCGAAACCCATTTCCTGGAATTCATCGACGCGCAGTTTCTTGCGCAGGCGGCGGCTACGATTGGCCATGATAGCTCCTCAAGTTAGTTGATACGCTAGGTGTGTTGACGTGCCAGCTTAGCTGACACGCTTGAAAATCAGATCCCAAACCCCGTGGCCGAGACGGTGGCCACGTTGTTCAAATTTGGTCAGCGGCCGCCAGTCCGGACGAGGCACCCAGTTGCCGGTGGCAGAGGTATTCTCGTAACCCTCGGCAGCGCTCATCACTTCCAGCATGTGCTCGGCATAGTTTTCCCAGTCGGTCGCCATGTGGAACACGCCACCAATGGCCAGCTTCTGGCGAATATCCTGGGCAAACGCAGGCTGTACGATGCGGCGCTTGTGGTGACGGCTCTTGTGCCAGGGATCCGGGAAGAAGAGCTGCAGGCAGGAGAGTGAGCCGTTCGGGATCATGTGCTCCAGCACCTCGACCGCATCGTGGCAGATCACCTTCAGATTGGTGACCCCCGCTTCCTGAGCGGTACCCAGACAGGCACCCACGCCCGGGGAGTGTACTTCAATGCCGATGAAGTTCTTCTCGGGGGCATTCTTGGCCATCTCCACCAGAGAGGCGCCCATGCCAAAGCCGATCTCCAGCACCAAAGGTGCCTCGCGGCCAAACAGTGCGACCAGATCGAGCTGCTTTGGCTCGAAATCGATGCCCATGACCGGCCAGAGCTCTTCCAGGGCCTTCTCCTGCCCTTTGGTCAGGCGGCCTTCGCGACGGACAAAGCTGCGGATCTTGCGCATGAACTTGCCGTCTTCGTTAAATACATCTTGGGTCACAGGCATAATGGTCTCGTTATTTCATCAATCCGGGTAATACATCTTGTGTTCGATCCCGAGCGGGACCGCTCGCGGCTCGGCATTTCATCGACCCGCGAAAACAGGGGAGCGAATTATCCCAAGATAGGCCCAAGGCGCAAGTGTTTCGCGCAACAAATATTCCGGCCATCCACTTCCCTGCTCCCTCACTGGCATCACCACACCGACTAACCGTCCAATATAATCCGCAGTAGAGTCGTTCCAGCCCTTTTTTGGCGATTTTTGTGACAATCATTGCCTCATTTCTGAAATCTGATACAAACGGATAACCTCGCGGTCGAATGGAGCGACCGCCCACATGCCGAGAGAATTGTCTATGCAGCCGTTTTTTGCCCAGCGCTTCGAGAAGGTCGAGCCTTCCTTTATCCGTGAAATCCTCAAAGTTGCCGCCAATCCGGAGATCATCTCCTTCGCCGGTGGCCTGCCCAATCCCCACCTGTTTCCGGTCAAGGCGATCGATCAGGCCTGTCAGGATGTGCTGCGCGAACAGGGGGCTGCCGCCCTGCAATATGCGGCGACCGAAGGCTTCGCCCCGCTGCGCCAGTATATTGCCGACCGCTATCTGGCCCGCCACGGCATGCAGATCAATCCGGACAACATCCTCATCACCAGCGGCTCCCAGCAAGCGCTGGATCTGCTGGGCAAGGTGCTGATCGACGAGGGGCAGGATCTCATCATCGAAGAGCCGGGTTACCTTGGCGCCATTCAGGCTTTTTCTGTCTACCAGCCCACCTTCAAGCCGATCACCCTTGAAGAAGAGGGTCTGGATCTGGCGGCGCTGGATGCGCTGCTGGCAAGCGGATCCAATGCCAAGCTGCTCTACGGCGTGCCCAACTTCCAGAACCCGAGCGGTGTCTCCTACAGCCGTGCCAACCGCGAGGCACTGGCCGAGCAACTGGTGCGCCACGAGCTGTTGATGGTGGAAGATGATCCCTACGGCGAGCTGCGTTTCGAAGGGGAACATCTCCCCCCCATCGCCAAGCTGGCGCCAAACAATACCGTGCTGCTCGGCTCCTTCTCGAAAACCGTGGTGCCCGCCTTCCGTCTGGGCTGGATGGTGATGCCGGACTGGCTGCGCAAGAAGGTGACCATCGCCAAGCAGGCGACCGATCTGCACAGCAACGCCTTCAGCCAGCAGGTGCTGCACCGCTTCCTGACCGACAACTCCCTCGACGCTCACTTGGAGAAGATCAAGGAGGTCTATGGCCGCCAGCGCGCCGCCATGGAGGCCGCGCTGGCCCGTCATTGCCCGCCCGGTGTCAGCTACACCCGACCGGAAGGAGGCATGTTCCTCTGGCTGACCCTGCCAGCCCACATCAGTGCCATGGCGCTGTTTGACGAGGCGATCAAGGAGAAAGTGGCCTTCGTACCCGGCGCCCCCTTCTACGTGCGCCCCGAGATCAAGAACACCCTGCGCCTGAGCTTCTCCTGCGTCGATGAAGCGACCATCGAGGAGGGGGTTAAACGCTTGGCCCGCGCCCTCCAGCGCATGCTCTGAACGCCCAAGCCAAACGGTATCAACAAAAAACCAGCGAGCGATCGCTGGTTTTTTTATGCTCCCCCATTCAACCATTCAACCATTCAACCGTTCAACCATTCAGCCAAACAGAGTCTTGCAAAACTGCTTCATCGGGATGGGGCGGCTGTAACGATACCCTTGCAGATAGTCAACGTGGCGCGCCCGCAGGTAGTCCGCCTGCGACTGCTTCTCGACCCCCTCCGCGATCAGGATCAATTCAAGTCGCTTCGCCAGATCAATCACGTTTTCAACGATATGGCTGGAGAGTGCATCCGTGCCGATCATCTCCACAAAGCTCCGGTCAATCTTGAGTGCATCGACCTGAAACTGTTGCAGATAGGTGAGACTGGAGTGACCGGTGCCAAAGTCATCGATAGAGATCAACACGCCCAGCTTGCGCAATTCGGCAAACATCTGAGCGGTTGTTTCATCAGCCACCAGCAGTTCACGCTCAGTCAGCTCCAGCCCCAAATCAACGGGATTGTCCTTAAACGCGTCGAGAAAGGCCTTGCAGTCAGCCAACAGATCGAGATCCTGAAAGTGCTTGGCGCTGATATTGAAGCAAAAATGGAACTTTGCCGGCAGCTTGCGGGCATAAGGGGAGAAGTAGTCGCGCACCTGCGCCATCAACAGGCTGGTCATGGGCACGATCAGCCCGCTATCTTCCGCCAGCGGAATAAAGCGATCCGGCGAGATCATCCCCTGCTTGGGATGCTGCCAGCGCATCAGCACCTCACAGCCACGCCACTGCTCATCCTCACCGGAGACCACTGGCTGCAGGTAGGGGATAAACTCCTCTTCGATCAACGCCCGCTTTAGCTCCTCCGCTGGCGAGCTGCTACGTCCCATCAGCCTGAAGGTGCCGAATCCAATCAGCAGCGCCAGCAACGGAGAGAGGATCAAGGTATATCTGGAGTATCGCCATGCGTGGCTCCAGTAGTCATGCACCGTGACCTGGGTGACGACCTGATAGGGGAAATCAGCCGAAGCGAGGGCAATATAACCCTCTTCTGTCGGAGAGGGCGCCGCCCCGACCTGACCTGAGCCAAACAGTGCCCTCTGCCCCACCACCAGAGCCATCGGGGAGTTCTTGCTGGAGATCTCCAGGGTATTGCGCAGGTAGTAGCCATCTACACCGATCAGCACACTCCCCTTGTCCGTTTCATGACGCAGCACGATCAAGGGGCGATCCGGTGTGACCTCATTGCCAGGCAGCAGTTGCAACCTGCCATCCACATAACTGTCAGGATTGAAGGGGCCATCGTAGTCACCATAGAGCGAGGTGCAATAGATGTGGCTGCCTACAGCCAGATTGGCGGAACGGACATAAGGCACCGTGGCCACCTGTTCGCGCAGCAGTTGTGCCGCCTCCTTGCACGAGTGACCCAGCATCCCCTCCACATTGATGGCCGCCTGCTGGGCATGGCCGATGGAGCGCTCAAACATCACACGGGCATGCTGCAACCGTGAATCGGCATCACGCTCTATCTCCGTCACCGTCTGCCAGATAACGGCAATAACCCCCAGCAGCAGGATCCCGCCCCCCATCAGCAGCGCTACCAGAATCCTCGAGTAAAGCTGGCGAAGTTTCAAACGACGAAATGGCATGGCGGCCTCTTTGATGCTCGGATGATGGGTGACAGCCTCGTTGGACAGGCGAAAAGGGTCGCCATAATAGCGATTGATCAACAAATCTCCACCCAACAAAAATCAATCAATTCAAACTATTGTTGAACAATATCTGGTAAGAAAAAGATAGAGTTAAAACCAGTCTAGTGAACAACACATGCCAAGCTCGTCCACTTGTTGCAGGAGGACGACGTCATTAGAGTAGAGCAAACGGCAGCAGGAGCGTGCAGCGATGAAGATTCTTATTACCGGAGGGACCGGCTTTATCGGCCGCAAGCTGGTTGCCCATCTCAAGGTCAATCACGAGGTCGTGGTATTGAGCAGGCAGGGGAGCCGCGCTTACTCCCTGCTGGGCCACGATATCAAGGTATTGGATAACCTCGACCGGCTTGATGACCTCAATGACGTGGATGCGGTGATCAATCTGGCCGGTGAACCTATCGCCGCCGGACGCTGGAGCGAGTTGCGCAAACAGCTGCTCTGCGATAGCCGCTGGCTGCTGACCGAGCAGCTGGTCGATCTCATCAAGCTATCCAGCACACCACCCAAGGTGCTGATCAACGCCTCCGCCATCGGCTGGTATGGCAGACAGGGCACCGAAACCCTCGACGAGCAGTGCCGCTCTCCCAATGACGAGTTTACCCACCAGCTCTGCCAGCAGTGGGAGACCCTGGCGCAGGAAGCCCAGAGCCGCCAAACCCGGGTCTGTATCGTGCGGATCGGACTGGTGCTTGGCATGGATGGTGGCGCCCTGCCCAAAATGCTCCCTCCCTACCGACTCGGACTCGGCGGCCCCATGGGGTCAGGCAGCCAGATGATGAGCTGGATCCATGTGCAGGACCTGGTACGCGCCATGCTGTTCTTGCTGGATCACGAAGAGTGCAGCGGCATCTTCAACGGCACTGCGCCTCATCCGGTCAGCAACCAGGAGTTCAGCCAGACCCTGGCTACCACGCTGCACCGTCCACACCTTTTCTTCGTCCCGGCGCCGCTGTTGCAACTGGTGATGGGCGAAGCGGCAGATCTGCTGCTGACCGGACAAAAGGTGATACCAGCGCGGCTGCAACAGGCCGGTTTTCACTTCAGCTATCCCGAGCTGCCGAGTGCCCTCACCAATCTGCTGCGTGAGCCCCGCTAACTCATACCTGCTCGCTGCGTCCGCTCGTCAGCACCTCGCATAACAAGCAGCCCGGCCAATGGCCGGGCTGCTTGTTTATTGTGGCTGCGCTATTGCACTCTGTGGCATCGGCTCGCGCTGGCGGGATTACAACAGTCCCTGACCCAGCCCCCGCAGCCGATCGCTAAGGGTGCCAGCCAGCAGCTGGCGCTGCATCCCCTGCCCGGCCAGCGTCACCAGCAAGGCCCCCAGCGTCGGCAGACCGAGCCAGATGGCCCAGTGGAACTGCCACTGCCCCTCGAACCACCACCACTGCAGGCCAAAGGAGCAGAGCTCCACCACCATGGCGGCACAGAGCCCCGCCAGCGCACCACTGGCCACCAGCTCCCAGCGCAGCATCTTTTTCAGTAGTTCGCTGCTGGCACCCAGAGTGCGCATCAGCAACAGCTCGCGCCGACGCTGGGCCATGCTGGCCTGGGTCTGGGTCAGCAGCACCAGCAGTGCGGCTACCGTCACTAGCCCCAGCATAAGGGCCAGCGCCCGGCTCACCTGCTCCGATACCTGAGTGAGCCGCGCAATCAGGTCATCCACATCGATAAGGCTCACCGTGGGGTGGCGGCGAATAAGCTCCACCTCGGCAGTGCGCCCCGCCTCGGGCAGCCGGTAGCTGCCAAGCCAGGTACGGGAGAAGGGTGCCAGCAGATCCTCGGAGAAGATCATGTAGAAGTTGGGACGCATGTTGTCCCACTTGATGCTGCGCAGACTGGTGACCCTGGCGCCGAAGCTGCGCCCCTCGATGGTAAAGGCGAGCATGTCCCCCAGCTTGATATCGAGTCGCTTGGCCAACTCGCTATCCACCGACACCTCGCCGGGCCCAGCGAGCCATTTCCCGGCCACCAGCTTGTTGTCGATTGGCAGGGTTGCCGTGGTAGTGAAGTTGAGCTCCCGATCGACCCCTTCACGACCACTACTCGCCCCCTCGCCCACCGCCTCACCGGCGATATGGGTCAGCCTGCCGCGCACCATGGGGTAAAAGTCGGAGGTGTTGGCCCCGGCTGCCGCCAGTTCGCTCAGTATCCCCTCCCGCTCGTTCTCGGCCACATTGACCAGAAAACGGTTGGGCGCATCGACGGGAAGACGAGCCGAAAACTCATCCAGCAGATCGACCCGGGCCGCCCAGAGCAAGCCAAACAGCATCAGCGCCAGCGCAAAGCCCGCCAGCTGAAACAGGCCGCTGCTGCGCTCGCGCGACAGGTGGGCCAGCGCCAGCCGCAAGGCATGAGGCCCGCTCACTTTCGTCCCCAGCCGCAACATCAGGGCTGCCAGCAGGGCCAGCAGCCCCATCAGCAAGCCCATGCCACCCACCAGACCCAGCGCCAGCCGCACATCGGCGGTAAAGCCCCAGACCAGCGCAAACAGCCCGAACAGGCCGACCGGCAGGGCCAGCCAGGGGGGAATACCCGCCTCCAGCTCCCGGCGCAATACCCGCAGCGGCGGCACTTTCAGCAGCCGCAAGAAAGGCACAAAAGCGAGAAGCAGAGTGATAAAGAGCGCCACCGCCACGCCTAGGGCAAAGGGACGCCAGGAGGGGGGCGGCAGATCCGGCGGCAGCAGGTCCCCCAGCAGTTGCAAGGTGATCCACTGCATGACGGTGCCCGCTACCAGACCCAGCAGCGCACCAATCAGCGTCAGCGACAGCAGCAGGGTTCCCATCAGTTGCCAGAGCGAGCGACGGGATGCCCCCAGGGTTTTGAGCAGCGCCACCATATTGGTCTGGCGCTCGGCAAAGTGGCGCACCGCAATCCCCATCGCCAACGCCCCCAGCAACACCCCGCTTAGCGAGGCAAGCCGGAAGAAACGCTCGGCATTGGCCAGCGAGCGACCCACTTGGGATTCGCTGTCATCCGGTTTGATCCACTTCTGTCCGGCCTGCAATTGCGGCAACAACCATTGCTCATAACGGGCCAGCGATTCCCGCGGCCCCTTGAACAGATAGCGCCACTGCTGGCGGCTGCCGGGAAGCAGGGCGCCGGTCGCCTCGATATCGGCACTGTGGATCAGCGCCCGCGGCGCCAGCAGGAAGGGGCTGAAGCCCTGATCGGGCTCCTCGCCAAGCAGGCCTGCCACCTTGAGCACCGTATTGCCTACCTCCAGCTCATCCCCCGTTTTGGCCTTAAGCAGCTGCATCACCCGGGCGGAGAGCCAGATCTCGCCGGGAGCCGGGGCGCGGGCAGGTTCCAGAGTGAGTTTGCCATAGAAGGGAAAACCATCGGGCACCGCCCGAATGGAGGCAAGCTGCAACGCATCACCGTGAAACAGCATGCTGTTGAAGCTGACGGTGGTCTGCACCGCCAAGCCATCCTGTTTAGCCCGGGCTAGCCAGCCATCCGGCAGGGCGGCGGCGGTGCGCAGCACCCGATCCGCTCCGATAAAGTCGCGGCCCGACGCCTTGAGTCCGGCATCGAGCCGATCAGCTACCAGCGCCACACTCAAGACGCACGCCACGCTCAGGGCCAGCGCCAGCACAAACCAGCGCAGCTCGCCGCTGAAACCTTCCCGGCGTAGCAGTCGCCATCCCAATCGCCACTGCATCATCCCTTGCATCTCCAGCCTGACCCGCAGCTCACCCCGTTACACCACATCATGGGCCACCTCGCGCTCCAATCTGCCCGCCGTCATGACCACTTGCCGCTGGCAGCGTTCGGCCAGCTGATGATCATGGGTTACCACCACTAGCGTGGTGCCGTGCTTGCGATTGAGTTCAAACAGCAGCTCGATCACCTTCTCGCCGGTCTTGCTGTCGAGGTTGCCGGTCGGCTCGTCCGCCAGCAGCAGGCTTGGACGGGTCATAAAGGCGCGGGCGATGGCCACCCGCTGCTGCTCACCGCCTGAGAGCCGTGGCGGCAGATGGTGCAACCGCTCGCCAAGCCCGACCGCGGCCAACAGCTCGCGGGCTCTTGGTTCGCAATCACGCTCGCCGCGCAGCTCGGCGGGCAGCATCACATTCTCCAGCGCCGTCATGGTCGGGAGCAGCAGGAACGACTGGAACACAAAACCGATCTGCTCGGCGCGCAATCGGGCCCGCCCCTCCTCATCCAGCTCACCGAGAGATTTGCCGAGGATTTCGATGTCTCCCTGACTCGGCAGATCGAGCCCGGCCAGCAGCCCCAGCAGGGTGGACTTGCCGGAGCCGGAGGCGCCGACCAGTGCCACCGTCTCGCCACTATTGACTTGCAGATTGATCCCTTCAAGGATGGTGAGGCTTTCCTGGCCGAGGCGAACCGATTTGCCGAGGCCCTTGACGACAATAATGGGGGTTGAACTCATGCTCTGTATCCTTTGTTCCAATCCCTTGATGACAATCCATAGCGGGAGTTGAATTGATGGTGCGTATTCTGTTTGCCTTGTTCGTTGGCCTTGGCAGCCTGCTCTCGTCGGCTCAGGCCCAGACCCTGCTGGTGCTGGGAGATAGCCTGAGTGCCGGCTATCAGATGCAGGTTGAGCAGAGCTGGCCTGCCCTGCTCAACCAGAAATGGCAGGAAGAGGGGGGCAAACACACCCTGCTCAATGCCAGCATCAGCGGTGAAACGACCCAAGGGGCGCTGGCCCGTCTGCCCGCTCTGCTGAAGGAGCACAAGCCGGACTGGCTGCTGATCGAACTGGGGGGCAACGATGGCCTGCGCGGCTTCGCACCGACCATTACCCGCCAGAATCTGGCCAGCATGATCGCGCTCGCCAAGGAGCAGCAGACCCGTGTGGTGTTGACCCAAATCCAGCTGCCCCGCAACTACGGTGCCCGCTATCTGCGCCAGTTCGAACAGATCTTTCCCGAGTTGGCCCAGGCTAACGATCTGCCGCTGCTGCCCTTCTTTATGGATGATATTGCGCTGCGCCCTGAACTTATGATGAACGATGGTATTCATCCCACCCCGGCGGCCCAGCCCCAAATCCGCGATAAAGTCGCCCGCTTTATGGAGCCGCTGCTCAGCCAATAAGCCCGCCGTCTATCACCAATATCCCATAACAAAATATCCCGCCAAAATCGGATGTTTTGAATGGTCGACGATCTCTGCGTGGCACCTTGATTCAACCAATCCATCGCCAATACCCAGTAACAAAACATCCCGCCGAAGCGGGATGTTTTGTTATTGATTTAGCATAACCGGCAGGCAACTTCTCAGCTTTCCAGCACCTGACGCAGCCGCTCCTGGGCCACGCCGACCAGCAAGTCGGGCTGGAATTTGGAGATAAAGCGGTCGCACCCCACCTTCTTGACCATGGCTTCGTTGAAGTTGCCGCTCAGGGAGGTGTTGAGGGTGATAAAGAGATCAGACATGCGCGGATCGCTGCGTACCTCGTGGGTCAGGCGGTAGCCGTCCATCTCCGGCATTTCGGCATCGGTGATCATCAGCAGGATCTCGTCGGTCACCTTCTTGCCAGCATCGCACCACCCCTTGAGCAGGGTCAGCGCCTGCAAACCATCCTGACACTCGATCACCTCAAGCCCAAGCTGGCCCAGGGTCTCGCGCACCAGATTGCGGGCGGTGCTGGAGTCATCGACGATCAGCACTTTGCGGCCATGCATCTCGGGCAGAATCTCCCGATCCAGCACCTCTTCGGAGATGCGGATGTCATAGGTGATGATCTCCGCCAGCACCTTCTCCACATCGATGATCTCGACGATCTGATCCACTCCATCTTCGGGAATGCGGGTGATGGCAGTGAGGTAGTTGGCGCGCCCGGCGGAGCGCGGCGGCGGCAGTATGTCCTTCCAGGTCATGTTGACGATATTGGCCACCTGCCCCACCAGAAAGCCCTGAATGGTGCGGTTGTACTCGGTGATGATGAGGTTGGATTCACTGTCGATGGGCATGGGGCGCATGCCGATGGCGCTGCGCAGGTTGATCACCGGGATCGAGGTACCGCGGATATTGGCCACCCCACTGATATTGTGATGGGAGCCCGGCATCTTGCTCAGATGGGGCAATTTGACCACTTCCCGTACCTTGAAGACGTTGATGGCGAACATCTGACGGGTGCCGAGACGAAACATCAACAACTCGAGGCGGTTTTCACCCACCAGTTGAGTTCGTTGATCAACGGAATCCAATATACTCGCCATACGCTGATATCCATCTGATTATTAATCGACTCTATTATAGAGGCTGCCCGCCAGGAAAGGCAGGCGCATTTTCAACCAGAGCGACCAACCAGACAAAAAAAGTGAGGCCGAAGCCTCACTTATCTCATTGATTTTAAAATCAATAGCTACAGACAGACTTCCAGCTACCATCGGTTGCCTTGGGCTCGCTGCTGGTCCACCAGTTCGCCTGCCACACCACCTTGTTATGGGTGATGCGATCGCCACCATTGGCATGATCCCCCTGTGGCCAGCTCGGATAGGCCTTGTAGGCCGCCGGATTGACGTTCTGGCTGCTGCAGCTGGTGCCCGGATTCTCGCCGCCACCCGAGCCCAGCACGGCCTCCGGCAAGGTCGGGAACTCGGCCTTGAGACCAATGGTCTGGCTGCCGCTGATGATGCGCATACCGCTCGGCACGCCCGCTGCGGGCAGGTAGTAGGTCATGGCGACTTCAATCTCGGCCCCCGGAGCCAGAGTCTGCCAACCCGGCAGGTTCATGGCGACCTTGTGGAAATCCTTCTCATTGGCAATACCTTCCGAGTTGTCGTTGCCACCGCTCTCCACCACTTTCAGGCCCATGCCACTCTGATCCGTGATGGTGTCAGAGGTAGAGGTGGGCACCAGAAACTCGATGCGCGCGCCGCCCGGAATGGTCTGGGTCGACTTGTTGACCAGCTTGAGTTTCGGGTTGATCGGATAGTTGGAGTCCCCTTCCTTGAAGCCGGAGAGGCTGACCTGGATGTCGAGCTGGGCGCTCGGCGCGGCCAGATCGTTTTGCTTGGTGTTGTACGGAGTTGCCTTGGCAAACTTCTCATAAGCCAGGGTGGTCAGGGTACTGCCCATGCCGTACTCGTTCTTGGCCGGATCGAAGGCGTAGTCACCCGCCATCTCCCAGAACATCACGCCACCCAGACCGCGCTTGATGATGTAGTCGAGCTTGTGGCCCATGGACTCTTCATCTTCGGTTGAGAGGAACACCTTCTTCTCTTCGTTCCACAGCCAGGGCGCGTGGGCCTTGTCATCGTAGTAACGCACATACTTGCCCTGCATCACGTGAGCCGGATTGTTGGGATCCAGACCCCAGGCAGTGCCATAACTCGGCAGCGTGGTGATGCCGAGGCTGGCTGCATGCTCCAGGTTTTTGGCATGCCACATGGGCACAGCGCCACCGCCGATCTCTTTGCCGTTCTTGTCGAGATCATGCCAGATGTTGTCGATGCCGACCGCCCCGTTGCCGCACGGAATGGTGCTGCCACCTGTGCCCGGCTGGCACTCGTTCTGGCTCGGAAGGGCTGCCTTGCCACCCAACCCATGACTGCCACCGCTCACCCCCTGCCAACCGCGGGTGTAGTAGGGCACGCCAACGTTGATCTTGCCAGCCGCCAGCGCACCACGGAAGTAGTGGGCAGACCAAGCGGCGTTGAGGTAACCGATACCGCCAAACTGGGTCTGGGTATAGACGCCCCAATGGGAGAGCTCGGGGTCGGCATTGTTGTCGAACAGGGCAGCGTTGTGACCGACAAAGTGGTTCCAGGCACCGTGGAAGTCATAGGTCATCAGGTTGACGTAATCGAGGTACTGGGTGACCTGGAAGTTCTCCATCCCGCGCAGCAGATAGGCAGAAGCCGGTGAGGCGATGGTCAGCATATACTTGCGGCCATCTTCGTTACCAGCGTTGTCGAGCCGCGCCCGCAAGGTCTTCATCAGCACCTCGTAATTGGCAAACAGCTTGGCCCGGCACTGGTTGGAGAGCGGGAAGTCGTTGGGATTGCCCGCATCCTTCATCGAGGTGGGGTATTCGTAGTCGATATCGACCCCGTCAAAACCGTACTGGCGGATAAAACTCACCGCCGAGTCAGCCAGGGTGTTGATACCGGCAGTATTGACCGAGCAGTCACCCTTGGTAGTGGCGGTGTAGAAGCCGCGCGTATCGGCCCAGCCGCCGACCGAGATGAGGGTCTTCACGTCCGGATACTGCTTCTTGTACTTCGACAGCAGGTTGAAGTGGCCCTTGTAGGCAAATTCAGGATCCATCTCGGCACCCGGCACGCCATCCCAAGTCATCTTGGTGGCTGCATCGTCCACCTTGATGGTGTGGCTCTGCTCATCCACCGCCGCGAAGGCGTAGTTGATGTGGGTGATCTTGTTCCATGGAATATCGCTCACCAGATAGGCGGGCAGGCCGTTCTTGCCGGTGCGCCAGGAGGTGAAGTAGCCGATGACCCGACGGGCATGGTCATCCCCCATGCACTCGTAACCATCCGGGCGATAGATCTGGCGAATGTCACAAGAGAGGTTGCCACCGGTGGGCGGCAGCGCGGCCTCCTCGACATTGACGGTCACTGCCGCCGACTCGCCGCTCAGATTGGTCTTGTCAGTGGCCACCAGCTTGAGGGCGGCACTGCCTTTGGCATCCGGTGTCCAGTTAACCTGCCAGGGGGCAGTGGTATCTTCGCCCACCTTCTTGCCGTCGACATAGAGCTCGACTTTGGCCACATCGTTGTTGGCATCGGTGACGTTACCGCTCACCGCCACACTGCGACCCAGGGTCACCTTGGCGCCGCTGGCCGGGCTGCTGATGCTCACCTTGGGCGCCTCCGGCGCCACCACGGCGGCGACGTTGAAGCGCGAATCCGCCTCGCTCAGCACCTTGCCGTCTTTATCCAGCGCCCGTGCCTTGAGGGTATGGCCTCCCACTCCGGCGGCGCTCCAGCTGGCACTCCAGGGCGAGGCGCTCGCCGTGGCGACCAGCTTGCCGTCGACAAGATATTCCACCTTGGCCAGCGCCGTCACCGGACCGCTCAAGGTCACCGCCAGCGCCACACTGGTACCTTCGTTGAAGCTGGCGCCAGCAGCTGGCGAGCTGACGGCAACGCCGAGCGCCGGAGGGGGCACCTCGCCACCATAGGGCTTCCAGGCATCTGCCCAGACCACACCGACCCCCGGCTCATAGTGATAGGGGGATGCCCCGCACCAGCCTGAATAGGGAAATTCTTTGCATTCATAGAGGGCACCGACGTTGCTGACGATATCGCCAGCCTTGTAGGCAGTACCGGATTTATAGGCGGGATAAGCGGCCTGAGCCCAGGCGGGCGCAGCCGCAAGGGCGACCAGCATGGCAAGCCTGCTGGGTCTGAAGAGCTGTTGCATATTGTTATCTTCCTTGTTTTGTCTTGGCTTGGTCACCAAGGCAAAGAACAATCGCAACCTGCATGATGGGCGCAGACAACTGGCAATGGACCTGCCACAAAAACCACCCCTCACCCAGGGAAACCCCGCTATCTGGATCCACGATCGAGACCGGAAGCATTGCGCCCCGACATCACTGCCGGTTTGCCCTTTACCTGGGTTCCGTGAGGAACGAACCCAGTATAGGAAGGCGACAAGATCCCCTCAATCTTTATTCTCAAAGAGAATTATCCCCTGCCACGAAAGCGTCATGATCACAGGGTTAAAATTGATTGAATTATCAAAAAAATCATATCGTTACTGGGATCATAAAAACGCTTTCCCGCACCTTCCCAGATTCATTTAATGTGCGTTAGCTCACTGGTATGACATGCCAGAAATGTGACAATGCGCGCCCTTGGTCAACGAGCCAAGGCTATGGAATCACTGGCAAAAATAAAAAAGGAATACTATGAAAGGTACTCGTACCCTGCTGTCGCTGGCCGTAGGGCTGGCCCTCGCTGCCCCCGGCGCCCACGCCGCCTTCGTCTGCCCCTCCGATCCGGCGCAACTCACCCCCATTCCGACTATTCAGGGAACAGGCTCAGGGAGCCAGTTCGCAACCGACACGGTGACCGATAAAAACGGCAACATCACGGGAAAAATCAGTCCGGGTACCTTCATGGTGCGCGGTGTCGTCACCACCCTCGGCCAGAGTCTGACCAGAGGCTTCTATCTGACCGATCCCGTCGGGGATGGTAATCCGGCCACCTCAGATGGCATCTTTGTCTTCCTGAGCGACAAGGACTTTGCGACCAAATATGCCGACATCAAGCCAGGGGCTGAAGTCTGCCTCGAAGCCAGGGTCGAGGAGTATTACGGCGGCACCCAGCTCAAACCCACCTTCGAGGCCAACAAAGCCCGCCTGCAGGTCACCGCACAAGGGCTGACGGTGCCAACCAGCATACTGCAGGTCAATGAAGAGGAGACGCTGACCCAAGCGCTCAATCGCCACGAGGGGATGCGGGTACGGCTCGACAGCAGCAGCGATCTCCACCTGACCCGCAACTTCAGCTTCGACTACAAGGCCTCTCGCACTAACCTGGAACTCTCCCATAAGGCGCCGCTTATCAAGCCGACCCAGCTCCATGTCGCCAGCAGCCCGGAAGCGGTCGCTCTGGCCGCCAAAAATGGCAGCAACCGTCTGGTGGTCGAGTCTGATTTCAAAGTACAAAATGGAGCCCTGCCTTGGTTCCCTGCGCTGGATGCAGATCAGGGCTATCTGCGTATCGGTGATCAGCTCGATGGCCTGGAAGGGGTGGTGATTTACAACAAGGATGCCTTCCGTCTGGTGGTACCCAGCGATGTCACCCTGAGCGCCGGCTCCCTGCTGCGCACACCGGAAGATGACCGCCAGCCAGCTCCCGCCCGGGCCAGTGGCAGCGATCTGCGGATCGGCAGCTTCAACGTGCTCAACTACTCCCCCAGCCACTCCAGCATTGGCGGCGCGCTCAACGTCTTGTGCAAAGATCAGGCGGATGCAGATAACACAGATCCAAAAGTAAACAGTTGTAACCGCGGAGCCAAGACACTGACCGGGTTCGACAAACAGCGCACCAAAATCGTCAACGCCATCACCGAAATGGATGCCGATCTGCTCGGCCTGATGGAGATGGAGAACAACGGCTTTGGCGACAACTCCGCCATCAACAATCTGGTGACCCGCCTCAACGAACAGCAGAAAGATGCGAGCAAACACTACGCCTATGTGCGTCTGCCGGTCACTGCCCTTACCGATGGCAAGTTCTTCGGCGGCGACGCCATCATGGTGGCGATGATCTACCGTCCTGCCCTGCTCACCCCCAGCGGAGATGCCAGCGTCATCAAGCTGCCGGAGCAGCGCTACACCACTGGTGGTGTGGCCAAGACAGCCGGTCAGCGCGATTCACTGGTGCAGACCTTTACCGTCGCCGGCAGCAAGGATCCGCTGACGCTGGTGGTCAACCACCTCAAGTCCAAGGGGTCAGGCTGCTATGAAAACGGCGATGGCAAGACAGAACCGGCCGACCTGCAGGGCAAGTGTACCGAGTTCCGCGTGACCGCGGCCAAGGTGCTGGGTGAAGCCGTCAGCAAGCTGCCGGGACAGGTACTGCTGGTGGGCGACTTCAACTCCTACGCCAAGGAGGACCCGATCCGGGTGCTGACCGATTACAATCCAGCCACCAGCGAACGCAAGATCGTATCTGCCTCCCACACCTTTATCGGTGAGCAATCCTATGAACAGCTCGGTCGCGAGGTGACTCGCAGCTATGGCCTGATCGATCTCAACGTCAAGTTCAACAAGGAGAAAGCCATCTCCTACAGCTATGACAGCGAGCTCGGCACCCTCGACTACGCCCTCGCCAACCCGGCGCTGACCAGCAAGGTGGCCGGCGTAGCCGACTGGCATATCAACGCCTTCGAAAGCAATCAGTTCGAGTACGCGGCCAAGTTCACCGACGCCCTGGTCAAATCTGATAACCCCTTCAGCGCCTCCGACCACGACCCCATCATCGTCGATCTGAACATGAAGGGTGATGCCGGCAAACCTGACACCTCCTCAGGCGGTGGTGCACTGGGACTCGGCCTGCTGGCCCTGTTACCGCTGGCCTGGCGACGTCGCCGTTAACCACAAGCGCATCTGAATAGTGCAAGAAAGCCCGCGAGTCTCGCGGGCTTTTTCATTCAGGTCATTGGATTTACAAATGAAAGGCGCGGGCGTATGGAGAAAATAAATGATGGAGAAAACAAAAGGCCACCGCGATGCGGTGGCCTTTTGCTTCTTGTAACAAGAATTTGGTGGAGCTACGCGGGATCGAACCGCGGACCTCTTGCATGCCATGCAAGCGCTCTCCCAGCTGAGCTATAACCCCAACTCACCTCGGCGCTGACGAAGTTATCTCCGGCAACGGAGGCGCATGATAGGCATCACCCGCTTTGCTGTCAACCCTAAAATAACCGCGACTGATTCGTTTAGTCAAAATTGCAGCAGTTCGCTGTTTTTACCAGCAAGACGCGTGCTATCTCTCTGTTTTATGTCACAAATCGGCTCAAGCACCTATAAAGGAGAGGCCGTGCAGCAAGCCTCTTTCCCCGTGCAACGCCCCCGCTCTCAGGCCCCTTTTGCTAGCTGATCATCAGCTTCTCCCCCGTCACCTCGGGAAAGCCTTTCCATAAAGGGCATTGCATTTGAAAACCCTTTCCATGATTTTTGTAAATTTACAACACAGAAAGTTGATCTAGCTCACAAATGACCATAGGATCAAACCGTGACCCAGGTCACACACCATAACCATAAATGACAGAGCGATGAGGTAAACCATGTTTGAGAATCTGGCAGTCCTGTTCCACCTGCGCGGTGCAACTACCAAGAACGGCGTTGTAGAGAAAGATGCCTATGCCCCCTCCACCCGTGAATACTACTTCCGCTACGGCAAGTAATTGCTGAAAGCCTTTCACGGAAAATGTAATAAAAAAACAACACACATCATTACACAGCCCTTTCGAGGCGCTGTCCTGTCCGGGCCAGATGTTCCACGGCCAAACCTGAACTCCACCAAACAAGAATGGGGCCCGCAGGCCCCATCTTTTATTGCACCAGACTGTGATTACACCAGATAGTGCGCTGGCTAATCGGTAAGCCTTGTAACCCTGAAACGGCTCAGAGCTTGATCCAGGCATCGGCCCAGGCCGTACCCTTGCCCGGCTCATAGGCCCAGGCGGCACCGGCACACCAGCCGGTGTAGGGATGCGGTTTGCACTCGTAGCTGACACCGCCATTGCTGACCCGCTCGCCCGCCTTGTAGGGAGTCCCCTCTTTATAGGCCGGATAGTCAGGCGGCGTTACGCCCCCCTCCTCTCCTTTCACCAGCAGGCTATGGGTGGTGCTGCGGCTCAGATTGCCTTCATCTGTGACCGTCAGTTTGATATCCAGCTTGGTATCGCTGGCCGGCTTGGTCAGAGTCAACTCCAGAGTGACATGATCCAGTGCCGGGGCAGAGGCTCCAGCCGGGATTGTCCAGGCATAGGAGAGCGGCTTGCCTTCCGGATCGCTGGAGTGCTGGCCGGAAAGGGTCACCTTGCTGCCACCTTCGGCCTGCGCCGGGCCCGTGATATTGGCCACCGGTGGCAGGTTGGTGCCACCGCCGTTATCCTCGATCACCACCTCCGGATAGAAGTGCTGAACGCAGCGGCTGTAATCCCCTGCCTTGAAGGCGCTGAAACGGGTCTGGTAGCCCACCAGCTTGCAAGCGTAACTCTTGCCGCCGTTGGGGTTCTCTGCCACATAGCTCCAGTCCTGCTCCCAATAGATGGGCAAGGCACCGGCGCCATTGTCATCAAACACCTTCATATTCTTGCAACCCAGCACCTCGTCGGATGGCACCGCCACTCCGAGGTAGTTGGCAAACTCGCGGTAGTAGTTGATGCGATTCTGGGACTGGGCGTGCTCGACCGGACCGCCGCACTCCACCCCGCCGTTGATGATCTGGGTAGTGACCCCGAAGCCCGGTACCAGACCGTTCTGCTTGTCATGGTCATTCGGCTGCCAGGTACCATCGATGACATGGAGCATGGAGGGCTTGGGCGGCTGCGGATAGGTATAGAAGAACACCGCGCTGGCGAGGTTCAGCCAGGTGTCGGCCACCAGATCGGGGCGGTCGAGCAGGGTGCGTACCGTGCCGAACATCGCCTCGGAGAAGGGGCCGTAGTTGTAGTTGTAGGAGAGCTGCTTGGCACCGCGGCCAAAGTAGCTCTTGAACTCGCCATTATCGAAGGTGCCGCATGGCCACTGCTGGCCCTGCCAGACATCCGGGCGGCACTCGGCGTTGTAACCGCCGCGCATGGTCTCATTCCATCCCATCTCGCGCACGTAGACCAGCGCCTGACGCCACTCGGCCTCCGGGCGCCAGTTTTCATGGCCGCCGGTCTCCTGGGCGAAGTGAGCGAACATGGTCGCCAACGTCTTGCGGCAGATAGCATCTGCATCGCGGCCATCGCTGTAGTCGCCGCAAAGGGCCGGGAACTTGGCCGCCGCCTGCAACAAACCGCGATAGGTGTACTCGGGGGCGCGCAGCGGGAACAGGTAGTTGAACTGGCTCTCGCTCAGCAGGCTTTCGACCCGCTTGACGTTGCCCGGGTTGTCGGCACGACCCGGCAGCACCGCCTCGACCACCAGATTGTCACGGGTAGCGATGGAAGCCTTGACCGCCTCCATCGCCGGGAAGTCGGTCAGCGCCTTCTCTTTGGCATCCAGCTCGGCCTGGCTCATATAGACGGGGGTGGTGCTACCATCCGGCGGGGTAGGCGTCGGCGGATTGGGCTTGTCATCGCCACCGGTGTCCGGCGGGGTCACTTCCCCTTCGCCGACAAGCTTCCACGGGGTATCCCACTCATTGGCGGCCGCCATGCCGGGAGTCTGACCCGGGTTGACCCACCACTTGGCCTCAAAAACCTGGCCGTTGTAATTGACCTGGCTGCCGCCCGGATAGGATTTGTTGATGTCGTATGCCTCGGCCGCCCACAGGTGGCCGCTCAGCATCATGCCGGCAAGCAGAAGGGTGATGCGGTTTTTTTTCATTATTGTTGCTCTCTATGGTTTTGTGGCAAAAGGCGGAGCCCGCCTGAACAGGCTCCGCCATCTTCATCATGGACTCAACCTAGGGGCAGCTTGCCGCCCCGACATCCAGCCAGACATCGTGCTTGCCCGGCTCGTTGCCTTGAGTCCACCACTTGGCCTTCCACTGACGGCCATTGTGGTTGGTCAGCTCCCCGCCGTTGTAGGCAACGGTAGCGCTCCAGCCCAGCTCAACCTGACTCGCCAGCGCCCACTGATCGGCGGCGCGGCCCGGTTCATTGCCCTGAGTCCAGTACTTGGCACGCCATACCAGCTGGTTGTGGCTCACCTTGTCGCCGCCGTTGTAGACCTTGCTGGCCTGCCATGCGGGAACGCTGGCCGCTTCCGGATCTGTGGTGTTGCAAGAGCCGTCGACCACGGGCGCCAGTGTCAGCACGACGCGCCCTTCGCTCTGATGCACCCCGTCCGAGACGCTCACACTCAGCTCATGCTGCTCACTAGTGGTGACAGCCGGCGGTAGCAGACGCAGGCTGGCACTGGTCTCGCCTTCTACCTGCCAGCCCGTCGGGAAGTGCCAGCGGTAGCTCAGCGCATCCCCCTCGGGATCGCTCGCCTCGGCGGTGATGGTCAGCCACTCACCGCCGATGCCGCCGAGCTGCGCCGGTACGGTCACTACCGGAGGCTGGTTCTCCACCACGCCCTGCTCCAGCGGCCGCCCGTTGACGGTAAAGGAGAGCGCCTGCTGCGGTGGCAGCAAGCTCTGCTGTACCAGCGTCTGGCCACGGCACTGGATGGTGGCGCGACCGGGCTCGCTGGCGGTGGGCAGGTTGATGTGGAACTTGTTCATGACGCTGCTGGACGCTCTGTGATTGGCCAGCCTGAAGCGCAGCAGACCATCGCGGGTCTCCACCTGCAACTGGCAGTCATTGACGGACAGGGTGTTGCTGTCATCCGGGTAGGTGAAGCCGTAGGCGCCGTGCAGAGCCGGATAGATGTAGCTGCGCAGGGCTCCTTGCGGATCGTAATAGCCCACCAGGGTGGTCACCGGCACGCCGAACTGCTCGGGCTTGCGCGCAACCTTGGTATCGATGGGGGAGACCTCCACCCAGCTCTGGCCATCCGAGGTGAAGCTCTTCTTGAAGCCCCGGTTCACCACAATTTCCTTGCCGTTGATAAAGAGGCGACTGTTGTAACCGGCCCCGTGATCGATGGTCAGACTGCGCCCACGGTTGTCCGCAGAGGCAATCGGCACCCGGATATCACGGGTCCAGCGACCATCCCACATGGCGACCCTGACCAAGCCGTAATCCGCCAGCAGGGCACTCAGCCCGGCCTCGCTCAGGGCATCCATGGGGGCATCGACCTTCTCGATCCCCTCGATTGTGTGCTGATAGGGCTCCATCCTGGCCGTCGCACTGTCCCACTTGCTAAAGCCGGTGGCCGAGTTGGCATCGAACACCGCCTTGCTCTCCAGAAAACGCTGGATGATGGCGGCCGAATTGGGGGTATAGAGGGTGAAACGGTTGGCGCCGGAGAGAGGGCGGCCGCCCGCCATCGCATCGTAGCCAAACTTGCGGCCATCGAACGGTGGCTGGCACAGGCCATCCAGACAGGCACCCTCATTGGTGCGGGTCGGGGAGAAGTTGGGGATGAAACGGTATTTGTCACTGTCCCAGCCCCAGCTGGAGTTGAGCTGATCGGCACTGCGGTGAACCGAGCCACGGAAGCCATCCACATAGTGGCCAAGGCCGAAGTTATGGCCCACTTCGTGGCTGAACTCGTTGCCCAGCGAATCATCCAGCGTGACGATACCACCGCCACCTGAGCCACCGTGCACCTGAACCCCATTGGCATATTTGCCGCGGCTGTTGTGCGCCGTCAGCTGGGCCACCACAAAGGGATGGCTCCCCTCCCCTTCACCGGCACTGCTGTTGATGCCGTAGTTGGCATTGTCGATGCCGTGGGAGATAAGCTCCTTGCCGATGCGCTGACGCATGGTGCCGCCATGCCAGCCCCCTTCGCTGGGGTCAAAGTCGGTCAGCAGGGTGCCGTTGGGCAACATCACCTCAGGCAGGGAGAGCGGTGCATACTGACTGACAATCATCCGGCTGGCCGGGATGGTCTGGAAGTATTCGCGATGGGCCTCCTTGTCATTGGCAAAGGCAAAGCGATCCCGTGGCGGGGTGAGCATGCCGATGTCGATGGTGTGCAACAGCAGCTCGCCGGGGGCGCCGACCTTGATGTCACGCAGTTCACCACTGAGATTGCCCTGACGAACGGAGAGGTTCAGTCCGGGCTGGATCCACTCGGCAGGCAGCTCGCCGCTCCAGGTATCCGCTGCATAGGTGATGCGGTTGTTCTCCAGCTCCCCCTCGCGGAACCACTGCCCATTGGCAAACTTGAACTGCAGGGTCTGGCCACGGGAGACGGTCACCTGTCGCTCACCATAAAAGGCAGTCGAGTTATAACCGGCACTGGAGCGGATCCGCACCATCTTGCCCTCCAGCTCCGGGCTCACGGGCAGGTAGATATCCCGAACCCAGCGGCCGTCAGCGGTCTGGATCTCCACCAGCGCACGCCCGGTCAGCCGATCCTTGAGGAAAGCGCCGCTCTTGTCGCTCAGTTTGGCCAAATCAGCACTGCTGCTGATGACGGCAGTGGTGCCGCTCTCAGGGATGAAACTCACTCCCCCGGCAGGAGCTCCCGCGAGGTGGTAGACAGTCTCTGGCAGCGCCGATGGCGGCGACAAGGTCAGGGTGCCAAGCAGCTTGCCGCTGCCGTCACTAGCCTCCACCGTCATGGGAGTCACCCCATCGGCCTGGAGCGGTTTCACCAGTAGCAGGCTCTTGCGCAGGCTGGTCAGGATGGGTTGGCGATCCCCCTCTTTGGGATGGGACGGCAGGATCTGGCTCTGGGCAAACTGCACGCTGGCAGCCAGGCTACCCGCCAGATCGCTTTGCGGGGTCGTGTCATTGAATATCAGGGGCGCGCTGCCAGCAGACAAAGGGGCTGCCGCCAGCGTCGCCATAATAAGGCCGGCTATCGGGGTCATGTATGTAGTCATTTATTTTCTCGTGTTGATGGCTACCGGGAAGGAGGGGCATGTCGCCATGCCCCTGTCATCAAGCGGGAGGTATTACTTGCAGCTGGCGGCGCCGACATCCTGCCAGACCGCAGCCTTGCCGGGCTCATCACCGCGAGTCCAGTACTGGGCCTTCCACTGGCGACCATTGTGGTTGGTCAGGTCACCGCTGTTGTAGGCGACATTGGCATCCCACCCCAGTTGCACCTTGCTCACCAGCGTCCACTGATCGGCAGTGCGGCTCGGTTCGTTGCCCTGAGTCCAGTACTTGGCCTGCCACACCAGCTGGTTGTGGCTCACCTTGTCACCACCGTTGTAGACCTTGCTCGCCTGCCAGGCAGGCCAGTTGGCGGCATCCGGATCGGTGGCCGAGCAACCGCCACCACCGCTGACCGGCTTGACCGTCAGACGGGTGGCTGCACTGGCATCCAGCGCGCCGTCGGAGACGGTGAGGCTCAGGTCATAGGCGGTATCGCTGGTAACGTTCGGACCGGTGACCACCAGAGTGGCACTGTTCTGACCGCTGGCGGTGAGGCCGGCAGGTACCGTCCACTGATAGGTGAGCGGATCGCCGTTCGGGTCAGATGCGGTCGCCTTGAGGGTCACCTGCTTGCCGGACTCCACGGAGGCGGTAGCCGGCAGGCTCACCAGTGGCGGCAGGTTGGGCTGCGGCGCCTTGTTGGTGACCACCACCTGATCGCGGGCGGTGAGGTTGTGGTCATCGGTCACGGCCAGCTCGAACACCAGATTGATGTCGGCGGACACCGCATCGAGTACAACCCGGGCCTTGGCCTGAGTGGCATCCAGCAGGGCAGCCTGCGGGCCGGAGACCTGCTTCCAGCTATAGCTGAGGGCGCCATTCTCCGGGTCGTGGGACGCGGAGCCGTTCAACGTCACCTCGGTTGGGCCGGTGACACTCAGATCGCTGCCCGCGTTGGCCACCGGCGGCTTGTTGGCTGGCGGAGTGGTTCCCTCGCCGTGACCCAGCCCCTCGTGCATGGCATTGAGGATGTCGCCGTTGTCGGCATCGATCTCCCAGGAGAAGAGGCCACCCAGCTTGTTGGCCAGCACATACTGCCCCTTGGCCTTGACCGAGCGGTCGTTGTCATAGGTGATGAGATCGCCGGTCGACGCCTTGAACAGATAGGGGGCCTCGGCCACCTCGTCGTAGCTCTTCTCCCAGCCACTACCCATGCGGTTGTTGACGATGTCACGGTAATCGACCACGCCATCCTCCCAGGTGCCTTTCACCTTGCCGGTCGCCTTGCCGGTGAAGGGGTTGTTGCCCTGATAGCCGCTCACGCCAGTCCAGCCACGGCCATACATGGCGGCACCGACCACCAGCTTGCCGGGGTCAACCCCCTGCGCCAGCATCAGGTTGACCGCCTTGTCGGTGGTGTACTTGGTGTTGGGATCCCAGCTCGCCGCGTAGAGGTTGGTCTGGTGACCCAGCTCGGTATTGCTCCATGCGCCGTTGTAGTCGTAGGTCATCATGAAGATGTGGCTCATGTACTGCTGGGCCGCGCGGTAATCGACATCTTCAATCTTGTCGTAACCGGCGCCGACAGCGGAGGTGAGCTCATACTTGCGACCAGTCTGCGACTCCAGCTCATCGAGCATGGCGCGCAGCTCCTTCATCAGGGTCACATAGGTTGCGCCATCGCTCGGGCTGCCCAGTTTCGGGTTGGCGCCCTGTCCGCCCGGATACTCCCAGTCGATATCAACGCCATCGAAGAATTTCCAGGTCTGCAGGAACTCTTTGACCGAGGCGACGAAGGTATCGCGCTTGCTCTTGTCGCCGAGGAAGTAGAAGGGATCGGAGAGGGTCCAGCCGCCGACGGAGGGGAGGATCTTGAGATCGGGGTAGGCCTGCTTGAGCGCCATCAGGGCGCCGAAGTTGCCCTTGTAGGGTTCGTCATAGGCGGTCAGGCCGCTTTGCGGCATCTGGACGGCAGCCCAGGGATCGTGGATCGCCACCTTGAAGTCAGCCCGGCCGGCACAGGCACGCTGCAGCGCCTGGAAGCTGTTGCCGTTCTCGATCTCCTTGAGGCTGCCATTGATGCCATCCCCGCCACAGATGGGGGTAAAGCCGTAGAGGATGTGGGTCAGGTTCTGGGCCGGGATCTTGTCCACAGTGAACTTGCGCCCGTAGACGCCCCACTCCACGTAGTAGGTGCCGACCACCTTGCCGGACTTGTTGGCGTAGGGCTTGTTGTTCTCCTGCAGTGCAGCCTTGAGCGGTGCAAGGTGGCTGCCATCGGTATCGGCGACCACTATCTCCTTCTTGTCGGAGAGGGTGCAGCCGTCGGCATTGCAGAGGGCCACCTGCATCTGGTAGCGGCCCCCCTTGTTCACCTTGAATTTGGCGGTGCCTGCGGCGGCGGAGGGGCCTGACCACACCTCCTTGCCATCGAGCAGCACCTTGGCAGTCTGGCCAACGTCACCGCTCCAGAGGTTCCAGCTCACCTCCACATCGGCTGCATCTTTCACCTTGACCAGCTCGTTGTAAGAGGTTGCCATCTGATTGACTTCGACAATGGCAAACTTGGTGGGGCCCCAGCCGATGGTGGGTTTGCCGGGCGCAGCCGCATAAGCGGCGGAGGTACAGAAAAGGCCGACCGCAAGGGCCAGCAAGGTAGGTTTTGGACTTGGCATTTGTTGTATTTCCCTATTTCGTTATTGTTTGCAACGAAAAGGGCGACGCGCCTGACAGGTAACGCAGACAGCAGTGCTCCTCCTTGGCAAAAGGAGCGCAACAACCTGTGGTGGCCCCGCTATCTTAGGTACTGCTGACCCTTAGACCGGAAGCTTTGCGTCCCGGCCTTTCGACCGGTTTGCCCTTAACACACTTCATTCGCGACAAGAAAAATCGCCCCCCGACTATAGGGGGGCGATTTGCGAAGTGCTACCTAGTAAAAATGACAGGTGATGGGACTCGTTTCCGGGGAACTGGCTCGATATGGTGAGGATTATTCCGACATCAGCCTCTATCCTTCCCCTTTCGCGCCGCTCACCGCCCTCCATCATTTGATTAATTTTGTGAGCTGGCTCACTGCACCGGCAACAACAAGCTGTTCATCAGGGCGCGCAGCTTGAGCGGCTTGACCGGCTTGCTGATATAGCCGTATCCCCGCTCGCGGATCTGCGCCTGCAACTCGCTCTTGCGATCAGCGCTGATGATGATCCCCCCGGGCTCGTCGCCACAAGCCTGCTGTAGCGCGGCAATGGCCTCCAGCCCGGTCTTGCCGTCGTCGAGGTGATAGTCCGAGAGCACAAGTCTCGGCACAAATCCTTCTGCCACCAGCGCCTCGGCCTCGGCCAGATCGACGGCGCAGCGCACCTCACAGCCCCAACGGCCGAGCAGGGTGCTCATGGCGGTCAGAATGTCCCGCTCGTTGTCGATACAGAGCACGGCTACCCCCTCCAGCTGGCTGTCGCGCGCCACCGGCGCAGCCAGCTGATGGGCCATGACCGGCCGGGTCGCCAGATTGAGGGTCACTGCAAAGACCGATCCCTTGCCCGGCCAGCTCTGCAAAGTGAGCTGATGACCGAGCACCAGCGAGATGCCACGGGCGATGGCGAGCCCCAGACCCAGCCCCTGCTCCTTGGCGGTGCGGGAGTAATCGAGACGGGAGAACTCGTCGAAGATCGCCTCCTGCTTGTCTTGCGGGATGCCGGGGCCGTTGTCCCATACCTCGATACGGATCTTATCCCCCATCCGGCGGCAACCAAGCAGCACCCTGCCGCCCGGGTTGTAGCGAAACGCATTGGTGAGAAAGTTCTGCAACACCCGACGCAGCAGCCGCACATCGCTGTGTACCGCGAGCTTGCTCTCCACCACCGAGAAGTGGATCCCCCCCGCCTGGGCCAGCACGCCAAACTCCGCCTTGAGGTTGTCGAGCAGATCGCGCAGGGCAAAGTCGAGCTTCTTAGCCTTGAACTTGCCCGCTTCGAGCCGCGAGATATCGAGCAGATCAGTGATGAGATCCTCGGTCGCCCCCAGCGCATCATCGATATGGCGGGCGATGCGGGCCTGCTCGCCAGCATCGGGCAACATCTCCAGCAGGGAGGAGGTAAACAGCTTGGCGGCATTAAGGGGTTGGGTCAGATCGTGGCTGACCGCCGCCAGAAAACGGCTCTTGGATTGATTGGCCCGCTCCACCTGCTGGTTCACCAGCAATAGTTGGCGGTTGAGTTCGGAGAGCTCACGGGTGCGCTCGGCCACCCGCGCCTCCAGATGCTCGTTCGCTTCGCGCAGCACCCGCTCCGCATCGCGAAACGGCGTGATGTCGGTAAAGGTCATGACGAAACCACCGGCGGGCATGGGGTTGCCCTGCATCTCGATCACCCGCCCGTCCGGGCGCTCCCGCGCCGAGATATGGGCGCTGCCCCGCTTCATAAAGGCGACCCGCCGCGCCACGTGATCCTCGATATCGCCGGGGCCACAGAGCCCCTGCTGGGCGTTGTAGCGGATGATCTCTTCAATGGGGCGCCCTGCCTGAATAAGCCCCGGCGGATAGTGGAACAGCTCGATGTAACGGCGGTTCCAGGCCACCAGCCGAAGCTCCCTGTCCACCACCGAGATCCCCTGCCCGATATGCTCGATCGCCCCCTGCAACAAGCCTCGGTTGAAGCGAAACACGTCGGAGGCCTCATCGACTATGGTGGCGATCTCCTCGAGCTGCATGTTGCGCCCCTGCAGAGCAGAGGCGAGCACCAGCCGTGCCGACGAGGTGCCAAACACCCCCGCCAGCAGCCGCTCGGTGTGGGCAATCAGCTCGGCCGAAGCCTGCATCTGGGGCGCCAAGGTGCCGCCCCGCTCACCGGCGAAACGGCCAAAGGCGCGTTTGACCCGGCTTGAGCCGACGAAACGGGCCGCCAGCATCTCCAGCTCCTTGACCGAGACCCGCGCCTGATAGAGGGCGGCGGTATCGCGACTCGGCTTGCCGACAAAGTTGGCCGCCTGCAGCCGCTCGCTCACCGCAGGGCGCGATAGCAAGGAACCAGCCACATAGCCGAGCAGGTTGAAGAGCAGGCTCAGGAAGATGCACCAGGCCCCGAGACTCAGCTCGCGAAATGCGGGCCAGTCCGGCGGTGCCAGCAGTTCGGCCAGCGGTGAACCGGCCAGCAGCCCGCTCTCCACCAGCAGGGTCACAAACCAGAGGCTCACCCCGAGGCTCAACCCAAGATAGACCCCCTTGCGATTGCCGTGGCGCCAGTAGAGGCCGAGCAGCAGGGCTGGCGCAAACTGGGCCACCGCGCCAAAGGAGAGATAGCCGATGCGCGACAAGCTGGTGAGATCGCCGAGCCACAGGTAGAGCCCCCAGGCCGCCAGCAGGATCAGCAGGATGGCGCCACGGCGCACCTGCAACAGCAGCCGCACCAGCCGCTCGTCGCGCCCCTGCCGCCAGAAGCGGCGCAGCAGCACCGGCAGCACCAGATCGTTGCTCACCATGATCGCCAGCGCTATGGTACAGACGATCACCATGCCGGTGGCAGCCGAGGTGCCGCCGAGAAACGCAAGCATCGCCATGCCATCGAACCCGAGTGCCATCGGCAGACTGATCACATAGGTGTCGGAGGCCATATCGGCACCCACCCACTGTTTGCCCGCCAGCGCCAGCGGCCAGATAAAGAGCCCCATCACGAACAGGTAGAGCGGGAAGATCCAGCGCGCCCAGTGCAGATCCTGCCCCTGATTGTTCTCCACCACAGTCACATGAAACTGGCGCGGCAGGCAGATGACGGCGCACATCGCCAGCACCGTATAGATGGCAAGCTCCAGCAGGTTGCCGGGGCTCACCGCCACCACCTGCGCAAAGAAGTCGCGGGTCACCTGCTCGTGAGCCTCGCCCGGTTTGCTCAGGATCAGCCAGAGGGCGAAGCCCCCCACCGCGATAAAGGCCAGCAATTTGACCACCGACTCGAAAGCAATGGCCACCACCATCCCCCTGTGGTGCTCGGTGGCATCGAGATGGCGGGTGCCGAACAGGATGCTGAACAGCGCCAGCAGCAGAGTGACCCCGAGCGCCAGCTCGCTGGTATTGCTGGTCGGGCTGATGCCGCCGCTGTTGACCATCAGCAGATCCAGCCCGGTGACGATGGCTTTGAGCTGCAACACCAGATAGGGGAGGATCCCCATGATGGCGATGAGGGCGATCACCATGGCGAGCCGCTGGGATTTGCCGTAACGGGCGGCGATAAAGTCGGCGATGGAGGTAATATGTTCCCGTTTGGCCACCAGAATAAGGCGCGCCAGCAGCCGCCAGCCAAACAGAAAGACCAGCATGGGGCCAAGGTAGATGGGCACTGGCGACCAGGGGGATTCACTCGCCTGCCCCACGGTGCCGAAGAAGGTCCAGGAGGTGCAGTAGACCGCCAGCGACAGGCTGTAGAGCAGCGGTTGCCCCTTGAGACGGTGCCGTTTGTGCTTGTCTGCCACGAAGGCGATCAGAAACAGCAGCCCCAGATAGGTGAGCGACAATCCGATCAGCAGCCATCCCTGGTGCATCGATAACTCCTTGTCCATGTTGAGTTTTTGTATACAGCCTCGCCAGTCTAGAGAGGCTGCAGCCAAAAGTCATCCCCTTCGGACAGATTGAAATTATCGTTTTTCAATAAGTTTTATCTTGACTGTATATCGTAAAACAATAAACATTACCGGTGTGAATATTGATAAACGATAAACTTTACCTTTCAGATAAAACCATCACAGTGAGGAATGAGATGATCTCCAACAAACTCGAACGCTCGAGCATGCTGATCGAATGGCTGCTGCTGCTGGCACTGCTAGCGACCCCTTTGATCACCTTGCTGGAGGTGTGGACCCCCTTCGGTGGCGCCGATTTTCTGCAGGATAAACTCAACACCATCTTGAGCCGCCCCGGCATCAATCCTGCCGACTATCCCCTTCACTTCTCCACCCGGCTGCTCGGCACCCTGGTGCAGCTGTTGCCGGATCTGGTCTTTATGATGATGCTCTGGCAACTGCGCCAGCTGTTTCGTGGCTACCGCGCCGGTCTGCTCTTCACCTTCGAGCAGATCCGCCGCTATCGGCAGATCGGAGTGCTGCTCTGTACAACCTTCCTGGTCGAATTGATCCTGACCCCCTTGCTGGATACGGTGCTCACCATGAGAGGCCCGGAAGTACTCGGTACCATAGCGCTGAGTACCTCCGATTTCCGGGTACTGCTGGCGGGACTGATCGTGCTGGCGCTGGCACTGGTCATGCGCGAAGCAAAACTGCTGGCCGATGAACAGCAACTGACGGTGTGAGGAACATATGCCCATTATCATCCGACTCGATGCCCTGCTGGCCGAGCGCAAAATGACCGCCCGCGAACTGGCCCAGCGCATCGACATCACCGAGGCCAACCTCTCGATCCTCAAAAATGGCCACGCCAAGGCGGTGCGCTTCTCCACCCTGGAGGCCATCTGCCGTGAACTCAAATGCCAGCCCGGCGATCTGCTGGGCTACGAGCAGGAGCGCTAACCCCCTTATGAGTCGTCATATCACCCTGTTTGCCCTGTGGCTGCTGCCGCTGTGGCCCTGCGCTGGCAATGACGCGAGCGGCCCCCGCTACCTTATCGAACAGGGCGCCAGCGCCAATGTGCTGCAAGTGCGCCTCACCATGCAGGGCAACCCCCCTTTTACCCTGCTCCCCGCTCGTCAGTTGCCGGGCAGTGCCGCGCCGGTTTCCCCCGCGCTGGTCTGCCTTGCAGACAACCAGCCGGTTGCCCTCAACCAGCCCTTCTCCTGCAAGGAGATCGGCTGGCAGATCACGCTCACACCGGCTCCGGCAGAGGGTGCTGATGCCTCGGCCCAACAGTCGCATCTGTTCGCACCCAATCAGTGGCTATTGACCGAGTGGGGTAACTTTGTGCGCCAGATGGGGAGTCGCCAAGGAAAGGCTTGTCTGCCGGATGGCAGCTGCCAACCACTGCCGGATGTCAACCGGCCGCCGCTGATCCTGCCGTTTGGTCTGGATACTGTGCCCGTCACCAAGCCGGATCCGCGGCTGGTGCTGAGCCATGACGAGACCGCCAACCAACTCGATCTGCCGGCCTTGCAGCACCAACTGAATGAGATCATCGACTATCTGGCCTTTCAGCTTGATGTGACCCCTCCCACTCACCCGTGGCAACTGGTGTGGCTCGGGCGAGATGTGGCAACCCACTCCCTTGGCGGAGCCGCCGGGGATCAGGTGTTTGTCGCCAACTACCCAACCATGAATGGCAAGCCGACGCCACAGGCGCCCTTGCGCCTGCTGCGCACCTCGGCCCACGAGGCGGTGCATATCCTCAGCGCTCGCCATACTGCGCCACAACCCACCTGGGTCAACGAGAGCCTCGCCGAATACCTCGCCATCAAGGCGCTGCGCCGCTTTCGGCTGCATCAGGTCACGGCGGTCAACGAGCTGGCCGAGCGGGGCAAACAGCTGCCCCATAGCGAGAGTGGTCTCTATCGGGCGGCTCGCGAGGTGATGGCTGGCGATCGCTCCTACTACCCGCTCTTTTACGTCAAGGGGAGCGCCTTCTGGGAGGCACTGGAGCGGGAGCTGCAACACAATGACGTGACGCTGGCCCGACTGCTGCCCCAACTGGGCTGGCTGCCGGATGGTCGCTTTGATGCCGCATCCAGTGAACTGCTTGCCGGCACCATCGGCTCGGATACCTGGCGCCGCCTCAGCCGCCACTATCTTGGCGAATAACAGTAACACCGCGAACCGCAGCAACGAAAAAGGGAGAGCCGTGGCTCTCCCTTTTTCCAGGTGATGGTTCAGATAGACAGATATCAGGCCGGAGCACTCTCCTGCGCAGAGGGACGCAGCCGCAGGAAGAACACCGGCAAGACCACCAGCACCATCAGGAAGAAGATGCCGCCGCCCAGTGGCTCGAACAGCACACCGCAGAGTGCCATCAGAGCCGCCACCGTCATGCCAAGACCCAGCGCTGCGTAGAGGGACTGGGTCGGGATCAACTGCTCGGCCGGTAGCTGGCGGGTCATGAAGCGCACCGCCCCGAGATGGCTCACCCCGAAAGTGACCGCGTGGAGCAGCTGCCCCAGCACCAACACCCACAGCTCGGTCGAGGCCCCCAGCAATACCCAGCGCACCACGCAACCGATGGCTCCGACGATAAAGAGGCTCTGAGCGCCAAAGCGCTGCAGGAAGCGCTTGTCGGCGGCGAACATACAGATCTCGGCAACCACCCCGATCGCCCAGAGATAACCGATGATGGTGCCGCTATATCCTTGCGCCTTCCAGTAGATGGCGCTGAAACCGTAATAGGCAGCGTGGCTTCCCTGCAGCAGCGCAGTCAGCAACAGGAAGCGGCGCACCGGCGCGCTGCGCAGGGTCGCCAGCAAGGATGCCTTGGCGCGCTCTCCTTGCACATCCTGTGGTGCGGGACTAAGTGGCAGCCAGCTGAGCAGCAGCATCAGCACCAGCCCCGCCACCATGGTGTGCAAAATCCAGTCGCTGCCGAAGTTGCCCACCAGCGCCCCTACCAGGGTCGAGGCAACGATAAAGGCAAACGAACCGCACAGTCGCACCTTGCCGTAGTCGATGTGCGCCTGTACCACCATGCGGGTCGCCAGCGCCTCACCCACCGGCATCAGGGTCGGGTAGATGAAGTTGGCAATCAGGGTGAGACCGACCAGCCACCAGAGGTGATGGCTGAGATAGAAGCCAAGGAAGGCGAGCAGACTGAGCAGAGATAACAATCGGGTAACCGGCAGCAGATGACCCGCCCCCTTGATCTGCCCCATCACCATCAGGTTGCCGGCAAAGCGGATCGCCATCCCCGCCCCCAGCAGGAGACCAATAATCTCGGCGCTGACGCCCACCCCCTCCAGCCAGAGCGACCAGAACGGCAAGTAAGCGCCGTAGACAAAATAGAAGGCGCCGAAAAAGAGCGCTAACCAGGAAAACGCGGGCATAGATCCTCTGCAACCGGATGACGGGAGCAGAATGATAACCCATCCTCCCCCGCAGATCCCGATGGAAACCCTGCGCAGAAAACGAAAAAACTTCAATAAAATTGAACTATTACCGAAGAGGTGGGGTCTACTTGGTAACACCTCCTCCTGGTTAGTGTTGCAATCCTTCCACCCGCCCACGGCGGGTTTCTTTTTTTAGGCAAACATCTGCTCTGCTCCATCGTCACAGCATGGCGGCGACAAAAAAGGGGCCGAAGCCCCTTTAATCATCTGCGTCTGTTGTTTGCTCTTTAGAATACGTATTTGACCCGTGCACTCAGGTTGCGGCCCGGTTCGGTCATCATGCTGTTATCGGAGCCCTCGGCACGACCGGCGATGCGCTCGTAGCTGGTGTACTCCTTGTCAAACAGGTTGAAGACCCCGACGTTGAGCTGCAGGTCGGTCATCGGGTTGAACTGGGCGTACATATCCACAACACCCCAACCGGCGCTCTTCACGTAATCGTTGCCTTTGCTGTCTTTACGGACTTTGTCCATGTCGTCAGCAAAGCGCAGCGCGGTGTTGAAGTTCCATTGGGACTGTTCCAGACGCACACCGACCGAGCCGTTCAGCGGGCTCAGGCTGTTGATGTAGTTGCCATCCCCATCCTTGCCTTCGATGTAGGCGAGGTTGCCCCAGACATTAACGATATCGTTGAGCCAGTAATCCGCCTTGGCTTCAACCCCTTTGGTGGTCGCCTTGCTCAGGTTCTGATACTGGTAGACGGCGGTTCTCCCCTCTTTGCCCACTTCCACCATCTCGATGAAGTCTTCGAACTTGTTGTAGAAGCTGGCTACTTCATAGCTGAAGCCGTTGCTGCTGCCACGTACGCCAAGATCGATGCCGTCGCTGCTCTCCGGATTGAGGTTCGGGTTGGGCTCGATGCGATAGCCGTACGCCTGATGGTTCAGGGTGGAGAAGGCGCTGTCATACATGGGGGCCTTGAAACCGTGGCTGTACTGGGCGAACAGGTTGGCCGCCTCGTGGGCCTTGAACACCAGACCCAGCTTGGGTGACAACTCCCCTTCGGAGAACTTGTGCAGCTTGTCGCCTGTGTAGGCCGGATCGTTGTCCGGGGTCATCCGGTAGTAGTCATAACGGGCACCCGGGGTCAGTACCCAGCGCTCGCCAAACTTGATCTCGTCAAAGGCCCACAGGGCGCTGCGCTCGCTGGTGGTAGCCGGGAAGCTCAGCTCGTTGTAGCCGACAAAATCACCGGGAGTCGTCGGCCCCTTGTAACGGGTACGTTCGTTGTCAGTGTGCTCGTATTCAGCCCCCCAGGCCAGGCGATGGTTGGCGACCGCCTTGTGGAACTGCAGCTGGGCGCCGATATTCTTCTGATCGAACACGTTGTGATCCAGCGAGTTTTTGGTCACATAGGGGTTGCCGGGGCTGACCGGATACTTGGATGAGGCGTACTGATCCAGCGTCTGCTTGGTGCGGGCGAAGTAAACCTTGCTATCCATCCGATCGGCCCAGCCTTGATTCAGCGCGATGCCGTGATCCAGCACCACAGATAGGTTGTCGGTCTGCTTGTCGGTGATGGGCTGATCAAAGACACGGGCAGTACCGGTACCGACCTTGTTGAGCTTGACCGCATCCGGCTCCTCGCCATCGGTCAGGTAGTCAACGGTCAGCTTGAGGAACTGCTCATCGGAGAGGTTCCACTTGCTCTTGAGCAGCAGGGCGTGGGTACCGATATCGAAGTCGTTCTTGGTGGAGTCGAAATTCTGGGTCACACCGCCATCGCGCCAGGTGTAGCGCAGCAGGTTCTCCACTTCACCAGTGCGCAGGGCGCCGGTAAAGCCCGCCATCTTCTGGTGGCTGCTGGAGGCGTAACCGCTGGTCACATCCAGATAACTATCCTTGCCCTTGAGGAAATCGCTGGCATCCTTGGTGGTGATGGCAATCACGCCACCCAGCGCATCGGAGCCGTAGGCGGCAGACGCCGGCCCCTTTGCCACTTCTACCTGCTTGATCATGTCGGTATCGAAGTAGTTCTGGCCAACACCGCCCTTGCTGTAAGCATCGTTCTGGCGCACACCGTCGCGCACCACCTTGACCCGGTTTTCCCCCATGCCGCGGATGATGAAGGTCTGCGCATCACCCTGACCGCCGAGCACGGTCACACCGGGTTCGTAGCGGAACAGGTCGGCGACGTTGGTGACGACCTGCTCTTCAATCTGCTTGGCGGTGATCACCGAGATGGGGCCGGAGACATCTTCCAGTTTTTGCTCCATCCGTGAGCCGCTGACGACCACGACTTCATCCGCCTTCTGGGTGGCAGCAAAGACCTGGGAGGAGAGACCGGCCGCCACGGCGAGGGCAACCAGAGAGAGTGCGTTATGATGGGTCACAGCGAATCCTTATTGAGAACTGTTATCAAACAGGCCGCATATTACCCGGCTCTCGACAAAGATCAACAAGAAACGAAATCATTCTCATTTGTTTTGAACCAAATTGGTTTTACACTGTCTCCCTGTGTTGCCCTTATTCTCTATTAGCCCCCCGAGATGCACCGGCATCCGGGCATATCAGCCGTGAGATCCCATGATTAGACGACTTCCCCTGCTCGCCCTGCCGCTGCTGCTGGCAGCCTGTGCCACCCCCACCCAACCGACCCAGTCATCACAGTTGCAGACGCTCTATGACTACCGGCTAAGCAGCGAGGGAGACGCAGACCTGACGCTGGAGCAAGCAATCGCGCGCATTGCCGACGCCGACATCATTCTGGTGGGTGAGCTGCACAGCCATCCCGCCGTGCATCTGTTGCAATCGCGCCTGCTGAGCGGGCTCTACACCGCAGGTCAGCAGCACGGTCGGCCATTGGCCCTCTCCATGGAGCAGTTCAGCCGCGCCGATCAGAAGACGCTGGATGCCTATCTGGCGAACCAGATTGGTGAAGCGGCCTTGATCCGCGAAGGCAACGCCTGGCCCAACTACCCGAGCGACTATCGCCCGCTGGTGGAGTTTGCCAAAGCGCACCAGATGCCGGTGATCGCCGCCAACGCCCCCAAGCCGCTGGTGAGCTGTGTCGGTCAGGAGGGGGCTGAGTGGCTCGACAAACTGCCCGCGTCGCGCCGCAGCCAGCTGGCCCGCCAACTGACGCTGGGGGATGACCCCTATCGCCAGAAATTTATGGCCTCCATGCACCACGGCGATGCCGACAGCAACGCCCGCCGCTTCGCCGCCCAGACCAGTTGGGATGACACCATGGCCGAGAGCATGGTGGATTATCTCGCCAAGCACCCGGGCCAGCAGATCATGCATATCGCCGGCAATTTCCACGTCGAGGGGGGGCTTGGGCTCGCCAGTCGCATCGCTAGCCGCAATCCTGCCCTCAAGGTAGCGCTGGTCGTGCCCCGCACAGATGAGACCTCTGTTGCAGATCCCGCAGCCGATGTGCAGGTAACCATCATGCCGCTGCCTAAGCGCTGGCAAAACAGTGACGAGATGAAGCAAGATATGGGCGCGCTGCATCAATCCCGCAGTCGTGACTGCAGCCAGTGGCTGCAACCCTAATCTTCCAGGAAACGGCGGGTAAAATATGGATGTGTTACTGATCATCGATGTGCAGCAAGGCTTGTTCAACGAGCCCCGTTACCGCCAGGAGCAGGTGCTGGCCAATATCAATCGGGCTGCGGCCCATGTCAGGCAGCAACAGGGACGGGTCATCTATATCCAGCATGACTCGCCCCCCGGTACCGAATTGGAACCAGGCACCCCGGGTTGGCAGTTGCACAGTGCGCTGCAACCGGCCAAGGGAGAGAGCCGGGTGCGCAAAACGGCCTGTGACAGCTTTCTCGACACCGAGCTCGCCTTCCTGCTGGCCGAGCAGCCGGTCGATCGACTCATTCTCTGTGGCTGTGCCACCGATTTTTGCGTCGATACCACGGTGCGCAGTGCAGCCTCCCATGGGTACGAGGTGCTGGTATTGAGCGATGGTCACACCACCGCCGATCGCCCCCACCTGAGCGCGGTCCAGATCACCGAGCACCATCACTGGATGTGGCGCCACCTCAGCCTGCCGGAGGGGCGCAATGTGACCCTGCTCACCACCGACGAGCTGCTGGCAGTAACACCCGCCCTGCAGCCGTGCTAATCTGCGAGCCTCGCCTCGTTTCTCACTGGAGTCTGTCGTGCGCCTGTTGTCTGCCACCCTGTTGTTGATTGTTCCCCTGCTGTCGGCCTGCTCCAGCTTGCCCGGACAGAAGTATGACGGGCCGGAACCCCTGTTTCTGACCCACATCAACGAGGAGGGAAGCAAGCGCTTCACCTTTGAAGCCGCGCCCAACGAAACCTTGCCGCGCGGCCTCTCGGCGGCCCAGAGCCAGCGGCTGCTGGAACAGCGGGAGGCGTTGCAGGAGAACCTGCTGACCGAGACCCTGGCGACCAAGCAGTATTGCCGCCAGGGCTACATAGTGCTAAGCCAGACCTCCTGGAAGGTGCGGGGAGAGTGCAACGAAACGGCCACCGACGCCGATCGTCGCGCTTTTCCCAACAAGGCCAGCTGGCAGGATTGAACAGGCCGGATGAGATAACGCAATAAAAACGGGCAGCCCAGTGGCTGCCCGTTTTGTTATGACGGCTGCTGTGGTCGACAGGGATTATCAGACCGGCGCATCGGCCGGGCTGGTGAGCTCGGCACCGGTGTCGATGCGCTTGTGCCCTTCCACCAGATGGACGAAATCCACCAGTTCGTCACCGGAGACCGCGAACGCCTGGCCGAAGCCCTTGACGAACAGCCCCTGCTCCGGCTTGAGGCGGAACAGTTTGAAATCCTTGAGGTTGGAGAGACCCTTGATGATCTCGCCAAAACGACCTTCCAGTGCCGCCACAGCCTTGCTCCAGCGGGCGTCGTCACGGGCAACGACTTCAGCCACCGCATCGAAGGTCAAGCGCTTGCGGGCAAACAGCTCACGGGCACCGCTCTCATCCTCGATCAGCATCAGGGATACCCGGGGCACCTGTTGTAGGTTACGGGCGTGGCGAGCGATCTCGGAGATCAACACATAGTAGCCATCTTCCTGCAGCACGAACGGGGCATAGCTGGCGTTGGGATTGCCTTCGCCATCGACGGTGGCGAGCTGCAGGGTGCGGCAGCTGTCGCGAAACTCGCGGATCTCCGGTTGCAGGCGGTTCTGCAGACGCTCCTGACGTTCACTCATGCTTTGACTTCCTCTTGAGAGTTGTGGCGCAACGCCATGAAACGGGTGACCTGATCGGCCAGCAGCTGGCGTTTCTCGTCGCGACCCAGATAGACCTTGAAAATGCAGCGGCCGGAGTGACCGAAGAACTGGAAGGAGTGCCCCTCCTTGCCCATGAACAGCTTGCTGACCAGCGCAATCCCCGCCACGTTGTCGAGCTTGAGGTGACCATGCAGCTCACCGTCGCGGCCCATCAGGTTGTAGTAGCCGCGTGCGTCCTTGCCTTTCGGGAAGGGGGCTTTTACCTCGAAGATGGATCCTTCTGATTCGACGATGGTGGTCACCGGGCCCCAGTCGGCCAGATCTTCCAGCAGACCTTGTGCGCGATCGGCGGGCAGCAGGGTCACCAGCTCGGCGGGCAGATGGCGAACCACCTCCCATTCGCTGATGGCAAGCTGGGCCGCCAGGGTGGACGGATGAGCGCCGGGATCCTGCTCCAGCAGCGCGTGAATGCGTTGTGCAATGCTCATGTTTTCTCCCTTTGCGGGACCATGTTGTCCCGCTGTTTATCATGGCGGCTACTCTAATAAAGCACCGGAATCAATGCAATTGATAATTGCTATCATTATCAGTGCATTTTTTCCAAAGCCTTGATATTCTCGGCGGCACACCCGTTTCATTCACCCCTTCGGAGGTTAGCATGGGCCGTCGTCTTGCCCTCGCCATCACCCTGCTCTGCAGTTCACTCTCTTCCTTCTCTGCCGTTGCCGCCGACGGCCAGAAAGAGCGTATCGTCAGTATCGGCCCGGCCACCACAGAACTCATTCTGGCCCTTGGCGGTGAATCGAGCCTGATCGCCACCGATGTCAGCAGCCCCTTGCCAAAAGGGTTGCCCAAGGTGGGCTATCACCGGGCGCTGGCCGCCGAAGGGATCCTGAGCCTCTCCCCCACCCGACTGGTGGGCAGCGACGAGATGGGCCCGGCCCCGACCCTGGATCAGCTGCGCCGTGCCGGGGTCAAGGTGGAGGTGCTAGACACCGCGCCGACTCTCGCCAACCTCAACCAGCGTATCGACACCCTCGCCAGCCTGCTGGGCGACAAAGCCGCAGGCGATCGCCTGAAGGCAGAGATCCAGGCTCAGACCGATCAGCTGGCGGCGCACGCCAAACAGAACAAACCGCTCAAGGTCGCCTTCCTGCTGCTGCACAAGGGGCAACCCACCAGCATCGCCGGAGGGGACACCACCGCCAGCGCGCTGATCTCGCTGGCAGGCGGCATCAATCCGGTCGCCGAGTTGCGCAACTACAAGCCGGTATCTGCCGAATCCCTCATCGAGATGCAGCCCGATCTGGTGCTGGTCAGCGGTCGTGACTGGCAGCAATATGCCGATCCGGCCAAGGTGCTGGCAGAAGTGCCCGCCCTGGCCGCCACCCCGGCTGGCAAGCGTAACGCCATTCACGCCATCGACGGCCACGCCCTGCAAGGGGGCCTGAGCCTCAACTCCCTGCAACAGGCGAACCAGATCGCCCAGTGGATCAAACAGGGGTCATGATGCGGTTACCCCTCTCCTGGCTGCTGGCCTTCACCACGGCTGCACTGGCGCTGTTGCTGCTCGGTTCGCTGGCAACCGGCCCCATGACCCTCACCCTGGGCGAGAGTCTGCGGGCGCTGTTTGCCGGGCAGGAGAGCGGGATTGAGTCGCACAAACTGCTGATCGTGCAGGAAATTCGCCTGCCGAGAACCCTGCTCTGCATCGCAGTGGGGGGGATCCTCGGGCTCTGTGGCGCCGTGATGCAGGGGCTGTTTCGCAACCCCCTGGCTGACCCCGGCATCATAGGTGTCTCCGGCGGTGCGGCGCTCGGCGCGGCGCTCGCCATCGTGCTGCTGGCCCCCCTCGGCCAGCAGCTGCAAGCCACCATAGGGGTTGGTCTGCTGCCGCTGCTCGCCTTTCTCGGCGGCGCGCTCACCACCACCCTGGTCTATCTGCTCGGCACCCGTGAGGGGGGCACCTCGGTGACCGTCATGCTGCTGGCCGGGGTCGCCATCACGGCGCTCTCCGGTGCGGTGATCGGCCTGCTCACCTATCTGGCGGACGATCAGATGCTGCGCAACCTGAGCCTGTGGCAGATGGGAACGCTGGCGGCAGGCAAACCGGCCGATGTGGCGCTGGCCCTGCTCACCCTGGCGGCCCTGCTGTGGCTCTTTATGCGCGATGCCAATCCCCTCAATGCCCTGCTGCTGGGTGAAGGAGAGGCCCGTCATCTTGGGGTCAATGTGCAATCCCTCAAGCGTCGCCTGATTCTGCTCACCGCGGCGGGCGTCGGGGTGGCGGTGGCGGTATCGGGGATGATCGGCTTCGTCGGGCTGGTGGTGCCCCATCTGGTGCGCCTGCTGGCAGGCCCCAACCACGTCAGGTTGCTGCCGCTCTCGGCCCTGCTTGGCGCCGCCCTGCTACTGGCGGCCGACATGCTGGCTCGCACCCTGCTGGCCCCGGCCGAGCTGCCGGTGGGCATCATCACCGCCCTGCTCGGCGCTCCCTTCTTCATCTGGCTGCTGGTAAAAGGCCGCCGCGCCCTGTGATACGGACTGTTATGCAACCACTCTCATCCTCACTCTCCTCCCCCCTGTTGAGCTGCACACGACTCAGCCTGCGCCGTGGCCAGCGCCAGATCCTGGATGGGCTCGATCTTAGTCTCGAGAGCGGCACCCTCACCGCGCTGCTCGGCCCCAACGGGGCGGGCAAGAGCTCGCTGCTCAAGTGCCTGACCGGCGAGCTGGAATATGAGGGTTCCATCACCCTGTTTGGCGCAGATCGCCAGCAGTGGGACAGCAGCCAGCTGGCCCACCGGCTCGGGGTATTGCCGCAAAGCTCCTCCCTCAACTTCCCCTTTCTCTGCGAGGAAGTGGTTGCCATGGGGCGCTTGCCCCACAGTGAACCGGCGGCGCGGCGTGACGAAATTGTGGCAGCGGCCATGACCCATGCCGGGGTCGAGCATCTGGCCAAACGGCTCTATCCCGGGCTCTCCGGCGGCGAGCGGCAGCGGGTGCAGTTTGCCCGGGTGCTGGCGCAGATTTGGCAGGCCCCCTCTCCGACCGAGCAGGCCGAGCAACCCCGCTTGCTGCTGCTCGACGAACCCACCTCGGCGCTGGATCTGAAATACCAGCATCAGCTGCTCACCATGGCGCGCGCCCTCGCCAGCCGCAATACAGCGGTACTGGTGGTGCTGCACGACCTCAATCTGGCGGCGCGCTATGCCGATCGGCTGGTGATGCTGGAGCGGGGCAAGCTGATGGCCGATGGCACACCTGCCGAGGTGCTGACCCCTGAGCTCATCGCCCGTCTCTATGACTATCCGGCACAGGTGATCCACCACCCCGAGAGCGGCCTGCCGATGGTGGTGTGACAAATTCAGAGTGCGGTAACGGCAGGAAGCGCGCTATTCATCCCGGAAACTGCAGCGTATAAACCGGTTTTTCACACCCCATATCGCCCTGCTAACATTCATCATCGCCAGATATGTGGTGTGAATATCCTCACACTTTACTCAGGCAAAATCCCCGCAGCATCGCCGTCTACTTATAATGGCGCCGCCTCAAAGAAGGCATAACTCATTGATGCTACGGAACAATTGCAATGAAAAATATCAACAAGACCCTACTGGCTGCCGCCATCTCTCTCGGGATGCTGGCAGGCTGCAACAGCGACAACGACTCAAAGGCAGCTGATCCCATGGTTCGTTTTGCCACCTTCAACCTCTCTTTTGACCGCACTGCCGCCGGTATGCTGACCGGTGAGCTGGCGCTGACCCGCACCGAGCAGGATGCCCTGCTGGCCCGCCTCGCCGAAGGGAGCCTGAGCGGCGCCACTGAAACCAAAGCCAAGAACGTACAGCAGATCCGCAACGTGGCGGAGATCATCCAGCGCACCCGCCCGGATGTGTTCCTGCTCAACGAATTCGACAACGACGGCAAAGGCGAGAGCACCGCCGACCTGAAAGCCTTCAACGACAACTATCTGGCTCAGGCCCAGCACGCAGAGGTGACGGCCATCAGCTATCCGGTGATGCAGAACTTCGCCACCAACACCGGCCTGATGAGCGGTTATGACCTCAATTTGGATGGCAAGGTCAACAGCGGCCCCGACGATGCCTGGGGCTTTGGCAACTATCACGGCCAGTACGCCTTTGCGGTGATGTCCAAATATCCCATTGACACCAAGCAGATCCGTACCTTCCAGCACTTCAAGTGGAAGGATATGCCGGGCGAGCAGAACCCCATCATCGATGACTGCAACAATCCCAAGGCCAAGATCCCGGCCAGCCGCCAGTGTGGCGATGCCTGGTATTCAGACGCAGCCTGGCAGCAGTACCCGCTCTCCTCCAAGAACCACGCCGATGTGCCGGTACGCATCAAGACCGAGAAGGGTGAAGAGGTGATCCACTTCCTGATCTCCCACCCGACCCCGCCAATCTTTGCCAACGCGGCGCGTCACACCGTCAAGCACAACCGCGCCGAGATCGCCTTCTGGAATGATTACGTCAAGGGTCTCAACTACATGACCGATGACAAGGGCACCAAGGGTGGGCTGGCCAAAAACGCCAAGTTTGTCATCGCCGGCGATCTCAACGCCGATCCGCTCACCGGTGACGGCGACCTGACCGCCATTCAGGATCTGCTAAACAACCCGCTGATGAATCAGGCCATCACCAATGGCACCCTGATCCCGGTCAGCGAAGGGGGACCGGAGTGTGTCAGCAAAGGGGCCGACTGCAAACGCAACCTCACTCGCCCCAACCCGGAACGCATCACCAACTCCAGCGTGCTACAGCTGGATCACGTCATCCCCTCCGCCAACCTCAACGCGGTCAAGAGCGGCGTCTTCTGGCCTGCCAGCTTCGAGGCCGGTTATCACCTGGTCTATGATGCGAAACTCGGCATCGCCAAGGGAGTCAGTTCGGATCACCGCATGGTCTGGGTCGATCTCAAACTCGACTAACCCTGCCATGACCCCGCTGCGGCGGGGTCTTTTATTGGCGATGGTCAGCGAACTGAGCTCTGCTTATTAATCCACCAGTTGGCATTGAGTTATCCATCCATAACTCCTCCATAGCCGTTGAATGGGCCTCGCGATCACAGAACCACCTCGCCAATGGTGGTAGCATGCCTCCTCTTGCCATCCGGCCGCACGGCGGATCCGGTGGCCCTCCCTCCTCCGCTTTCACTTTTTGAGGAACGATTTGATGGAACTGCTTCTGCTTAGCAATGGTAAAGCCAACGAATTTCCGGGTCTGCTCAGCTGGGCCCGCGATCGGGTTCAAAGCCTGCTCGCGCGCAAACAGGTCAAGCGCATCCTGCTCATCCCCTACGCGGTGATCCGCAGCGACTGGGATGCCCGCGCCAACGAACTTACCGAGAGCCTCGGGATCGAGACCATCAGCATTCACCACTTCGATGATCCGGTCGCGGCCGTCAATCAGGCCGACGCCATCTTTATCAGCGGCGGCAACACCTGGCGCCTGAATCAGCTGCTGCATGAAAACGGCCTGATCGTGCCGATCCAGCGTGCCGTACGCGAACGTGGCGTTCCCTATGTGGGCTGGAGTGCCGGTTGCAACGTGGCGACCCCGAGCATCCGCACCACCAACGACATGCCGGTCTGCAACGCCGCCGTGCTGCCCGCGCTGGGCCTGTTCCCGCTGCAGATCAACCCGCACTATCTGGACGCCAGCATCAGCGGCCACATGGGCGAGACTCGCGACGAGCGTCTGGCCGAGTTCTGCGCCATCAACCAGAGCGAATACGTGGTGGCTCTGCGCGAAGCGAGCCTGTTGCAGATCAGCGGCGATACCGTTGAGTACTGGAGCGCCCGCAAGCAGGATTTCAAGATCTTCAAACACGGCCAGGAGCCGCAAGCCTTTATGGACGCCGCCCCGCTGGCCGAGCTGACCCCCTTCAAGGTCGGCTGAGCCAAGCAGAGCGCTTCACCACTGGCAGGCGGATAGCTCGCGAAACGGTAAAAAACAAAAGAGGGATGGCTCGGCGCCATCCCTCTTTTTTATCGTCATCTTTCAGCTAGTTGTAGTCTGATTACTCACCCTGCAGAGTCACCAGCACCTTGCGGGCGCCACCATCGACGCGATGTTCGCCAAGCCAGATCCCCTGCCAGGTGCCAAGCGCCAACTGACCATCACGGATCGGCAGTTGCAGGCTCACCCCGAGCAGGGAGGATTTGATGTGGGCGGGCATGTCATCCGCCCCCTCATAGGTGTGGCGATAGTAGGGGGCATCTTCCGGCGCCAACCGGTGCAGATGGGCCTCCATATCGCTGCGCACGCTGGGGTCGCAATTCTCGTTGAGGGTGAGCGAGGCGGAAGTGTGTTGCAGTAGCAGGTGGGCCATGCCAATCCGGTAACCCGCCAGCATCGGCAGATTGGCCACCAGCTCGTCCGTCACCAGATGAAAGCCCCGCGAACGGGGCTTCAGAGTCAGCAGGCACTGCTGCCACATCAGACGTACTCCATAAAGACGCGGGAAGTGAGTTTGGTGATGAGCTCGTAGGGGATGGTGCCAATCTCGTCGGCCACCCGCTCCACCGGCAACCCCTCGCCCCACAGCACCGCCTCGTCGCCGGCCTTGTCGGTCGCGCCCGGGCCCAGATCGACCGTGCTCATATCCATGGAGACACGCCCCACCAGCGGCACGATGCGGCCGTTGATCAGCACGGAAGTGCCATTGGGCGCCATGCGCGGATAACCGTCACCGTAGCCGATGGCGATCACCCCGAGCCGAGTATCGCGATCCGACACCCAGTTGGCGCCATAACCCACCGGCTCGCCCGCCTTGTGATCCCGCACAGCAATCAGCTGGGTCTTCAAGGTCATCACCGGCTGCAGGTCGTAATCGGCCGCCACCGTGTTGGGGAAGGGCGACACGCCATAGAGGATGACGCCAGGGCGAACCCAGTCGCAGTGGGAGTCTGGCCAGGCCAGAATGCCCGCCGAGTTGGCCATGGCCCGCTCGCCCGCCAGCGGTGCGGTCAACTTGCTGAACAAGTCGATCTGCTCGCGGGTAGTGGGCTGCTCCAGCTCATCGGAGCGACTGAAGTGGGTCATGATGTTGAACGGCTGCACCACGTTCTTGCACTTGCCGAGGCGCTCGATAAAGGCGGGCATCTCGTCGGCACGTACCCCGAGGCGATGCATGCCGGTGTCAAGCTTGAGCCAGGCCACCACGGGCGCTGGCAGCTCGACCTGCTCCAGCGCTTCGAGCTGCTCCCAGGTGTGAACCGCCGTCTGCAGATTGTTGGCCGCCAGCACCGGCAGGTCGTCGGCGGAGAAGAAGCCCTCCAGCAGCACTATGGGTTTGACCACGGCGCAGGAGCGCAGCATCAGCGCCTCTTCGATACGGGCCACCGCGTAGGCATCCGCATCCACCAGGGTGCGGGCGACCGGCAGCAGTCCATGGCCATAGGCGTTGGCCTTGACCACAGCGATGATCTTGCAAGCGGGAGCGTGGCGCTTGACCACGGCGAGGTTGTGGCGCAAGGCCGCAGTGTTGATTTGGGCAGTAGCCGCTTTCATGGTTTTCCCTTACGAGGGCACAAATGGTCTCCCCCTCATCGGGCCGAAGACCGCCACTCACTTATCGTCGTCGAAGGCCGGACCGGCATAATTGTCGAACCGGGAAAACAGGCTCTGACGGGCTGCTTTGCAGTGAATGGCAAGCGGGTCAGAGCGGTGGTGGCAATCCTGACCACAGGATTGCCATGATTGTTACTTATCAATAATCGTCATCAAACGCCGGACCGGCGTAGTTGTCGAACCGGGAGAACTGACCCTGGAAGGTGAGGCGCACCCGGCCGATGGGGCCGTTACGCTGCTTGCCGATGATGATCTCGGCAATCCCCTTGTCCGGGCTGTCATCGTGATAAACCTCATCACGATAGATAAACATGATCAAATCCGCATCCTGCTCGATGGAGCCCGATTCACGAAGATCCGAGTTGACCGGGCGCTTGTCGGCCCGCTGTTCCAGGCTTCGGTTCAGCTGAGAGAGCGCCACCACCGGGCACTGCAGCTCTTTCGCCAAGGCCTTGAGGGAGCGGGAAATCTCGCCGATCTCCAGGGTACGGTTATCGGAGAGCGCCGGGACCCGCATCAGCTGCAGGTAGTCCACCATGATCATCGAGAGGCCACCATGCTCGCGCGCCACCCGACGGGCACGGGAGCGCACATCGGTCGGGGTGAGGCCGGAGGCGTCATCGATATACATCTTGCCCTTCTCCAGCAGCAATCCCATGGTGGAGGAGAGACGGGCCCAATCCTCGTCATCGAGCTGACCGGTACGCACCTTGGTCTGATCGATGCGACCGACCGAGGCGAGCATACGCATGATGATCTGCTCCGAGGGCATCTCCAGCGAGAAGATAAGCACCGGCTTGTCGGCCGTGAGGGCCGCATGCTCACAGAGGTTCATGGCAAAGGTGGTCTTGCCCATGGAAGGACGGGCCGCCACGATGATCAAGTCCGAACGCTGCAAACCGGCGGTCATCTTGTCGAGATCGTTGTAACCGCTCGATACCCCGGTCACCCCGTTGTGCGGGGTCTTGAACAGCTCTTCAATCTTGTCGACGGTCTGCTCGAGGATGAGCTTCAGGGGCTGGGGGCCCTCGTTGGCGCTGGTGCGCTGCTCGGCAATCTTGAATACCTTGCTCTCGGCAAGATCCAGCAGATCGCCGGAGGTACGGCCCTGTGGCTCATAGCCCGCTTCGACGATCTCGTTGGCGACCGAGATCATCTCCCGCACCACCGCTCGCTCGCGCACGATTTCGGCGTAGGCGTTGATGTTGGCGGCACTCGGGGTGTTCTTGGCGATCTCCACCAGATAGGCGAAGCCGCCCGCCTCTTCCAGCTGTTCGGAGCGTTCCAGCTCCTCCTGCAGGGTGATGAGGTCGATGGGATTGCCCGCGTTGGAGAGGCGGGTCATAGCCTGGAATATCAACCGGTGCGGACGGCTGTAGAAATCCTGATCGATAACCCGTTCGGCAACCCGATCCCAGGCATCGTTATCCAGCATCAGGCCGCCCAGTACGGACTGTTCGGCCTCAAAAGAGTGGGGAGGAACTTTCAGCTGTTGTGTCTTGGCGTCTTTTTTCGCCGTCACTTGCTCTGCCATACACATAAAAACCGCAGCGGGAAGGGGACGGGAATTTTACAAAAGAAAGCCAACTACGGCGAGCCCTATCTGGCGGCTCATACCATCATAAAGGGCCAAACCAGAGTATGCTCTACCTTGACCATTTTGATTTTGCTTCGCATTTTGCGCTCCTTGCGACTCAATCTTCTGCTTTTCATCCGGTTTACTCCTCTTGTTTGACGCCGCATCGCGGCTACCTCGTTCATGAATAATTCATGCCAGAGGTGATATTGATGAATACAAGCTGCGACACAATTAGGGACAGGCAGCCTGCCATGCGCCTTGCTGAGCTTGCCAAAGCGGAGCATGCCCCACCCACAGACGAGAGTGAAAAGAGTCAAAATGAAAAAGATGCTGACCCTGTTTGCCGTGATCCTGGCCATTGGCCTGGGGGCACCTCACGCCGAAGCCAAGAAATTTGGCGGCGGCAAATCCTTTGGTAAAAGTTACAAAACTGCGCCGGCCCAGCCTGCGGCCAAACCGGTCGACAACAAGAATCCGACACTGAATGCCCAGACTCCGCCGAAAAAGAGCGGCATGATGGGCGGCCTGCTGGGCGGCCTGCTGGCCGGTGGCCTGTTTGCCTACCTGCTGGGCAGCGGTGCCTTTGAAGGTCTGCAAGGAATGGACTTCCTGCTGATCGCTCTGCTGGCGCTGGGTGCCGTCTTCCTGATCCGTACCCTGCGCAAGGGCAAGGTCGCGACGCCACAGCCACAACAGGCAGCCTATGCGGGCTACCAGCCACCGCAATCCGCGGCCCCGCAGCAGTTTGAGCAGAGCAACAGCGCACCGCAAGCCACTGGCTTTGCCGATAGCGACGTGCCGTTCCGCCTGCCGCCGGGCTTTGACATGAACAGCTTCCTGGCCGGTGCCCGCGATCACTATCGCACCCTGCAAGAGGCGTGGAACAAGAACGATCTGGAAAAGGTGCGCGAGTACGTCAGCCCCGAGCTGTTTGAACAGCTCAAAGCCGAGCGCGCCGAACTGACTGGCGACCAGCATACGGAAGTAATGTATGTGGATACCCAGCTGGTACGCGCCGACTACGGCAGCGACTGGGCCCAGGTGAGCGTGCGCTTCAGCGGCCGCTACATGGACCGTCAGGAGCAGGTCGAAGAAGACATCAAGGAGGTGTGGCACCTCGAGCGCGATCTGGCCAAAAACAATGCCCCCTGGCATATCGTCGGTATCGAGCAGCTGTAAGGCTTCACGCCAATCAGTTAGTCACTAGACACAATAGCCAGTCAGTTAAGCCTGACTGGCTTTTTTTATAGGGCACAACGAGACCAAATAGAGACTGACGCTGGCTCGTTATAGCTGTTGGGGCATGAAGTAACTTGGTCATATTGTGCTGATGATGACACCGATTTGATGACTCGTTTGCAGATGACGTTTGCGCTCCGCACAAAAGCCCCATCGCGGACCCGAGAGGGAATAATGTTGAGCATTAACCAAAAATAAGCAGCCCTGTTAGCTTGGGAAAAGCCGCGAGCCTATTTGACAGACATAAAAAATCCGAAGCCAGAACAACCGGCTTCGGATTTCATCATCCAAGGAGGAGCAATTAATGAGCATTAATTGCTCGGTATGACTCCTACGGCAGATTTTTTATCATCGGCATGGCCGTGATCAGTGGTGATGGCCCTTGCCACCACAACCGCCGCCACCGCAGCAGCCGCCGTGACCATGGTCATCACCGTGGTCGTGGCCATGATCGTGACCGTGGCCAGCACCGCCGCAGCAACCGCCCTGGCCGTGATCCTCATCGTGGTCGTGACCATGACCGCCACAGCAGCCGCCGTGATCGTGGTCATGACCGTGATCGTGACCGCAACCACCTGCACCGTGAACGTGGCCGTGAGCCAGCTCTTCGGCAGTAGCGGCACGCACGTCCTTGATCTCGACCTTGAAGCCCAGAGTTACGCCAGCCAGCGGATGGTTGCCATCCACCTTGACGAACTCTTCGGACACTTCAACCACGGTCACAGGACGGTGACCATCATCGGTTTCAGCCACAAAAGTATCCCCTTCGGAGACTTCCATGCCGTCGAACAGCTCGCCCGGTACTTCTTGTACCAGTGTCTCGTCATATTCGCCGTAGGCCTGGCTCGGTGCCAGAGTCACTTCGAAGGCTTCACCTACCGCGCGACCTTCCAGCTCGGCTTCTAGGCCAGAGACCAGGTAACGGGTGCCGTGCAGATAGACCAGCGGCTCTTTGCCGACAGTGCTGTCGATGACTTCACCGTGCTCGTCGGTGACTGTGTATTCCAGCGTAACCACGCTCAGAGGAGCTACTTTCATGTCAGGATCCTGCGGATAGAAAAAAACGGGCTCAGAATACCCTAAAAAGCGGGCCGCGCATATGCCGTGCGGCGCCACGAAGTGACGAAAAAAACGGCAACAGCGTCAGCGAGGAGACCTGCATTCCACCCGCCGTTGCCTTATCAGGGGCGAAACACCCCGATCACCTCTTCCGCCTCGCGAGTCTGCTTGTCGACCTCGGCAGGCGTTTGTACCTGGGTATCGCCACAGGCGACGCAGGTCACCTTCTCGACTCCATGCTCCAGATACAGCATCATGTTGTCCAACTTGCCGCACGCCGGGCAAACTGCACCGGCAATGAAGCGTTTTTTACGTCTGGTTTCCATATTCGTTACCTCCAGGCAGCATCATATCAGGGTTTTTACATGCATCACGCCATCGAGTATCACCATTTTTCCTGCCAGGGCCTGCACGCCGGCAACCGCAAACGAACTCCGGTCGGGCAGCTGTTGCGGATCACCCGGGGCGCCGCACTGCTGAGACTGGGCCAACATGAGCTGTTGCTGCCGGCAGGCAGCAGCTTCTGGCTCTGCGCCGATGCCCTCGCGGCCTTCAGCCCCCTCAGCGGTTGCGAGTACGATCAGCTGAATGTCTCTTTGCGCGTGGCTCAGCCGCAGCAAGCAGGCTGGCTGCTGGCCACCCCGCTGCTCGATGCCCTGCTCGACTCGCTGGCCCGATGGCAACGTCCGAAAGAGTGGCAAGGGGCCTACGGTCAGCGACTGCAGGTGATCCTGGATGAGCTGCAACAGTGCGCCATCAGCCAGCAGGGTCACGGTGAGCTGCAAGCCTGCTGGCAAGCACTGGCCAATGGCCAACCGGAGTCTCTGCAACAGTGGGCACAACAAGCCGATGCGCCGGTGGAAGGGACTGCATTGCAACAACAGTGGCAACTGCTGCAGGCGCTCAGATTGCTCAAGGGCGGCAGCAAGCCCGCGCAGGTGGCCAGCAAGCTGGGTTATGCCGATGAGGCCGCATTGCAAGCGGCCTGCCAGCAGTGGGGCGTTGGCGAGGATGGAGATCAATAACCGGACGCTGGTGTGAATGCGCGAACTAAATTGGCTGAATGAGTCCAGTTTTTTGCCAGATGGTCGTTAACAAGGAAGGGCCATTCCCCCCGTAATCCTTTATGCTAGAGGCCTGAAGTGACTGCCAACGTTTCGACCAACAGGACATCTGCCATGACGAGCAAAGCCAATCAATCCCAGGGCATGTTGCTGTTTCACCTTTCAGCCAAACAATCCTTTGCCATCGGTACCCTCAAGGTGAAGGAGATAGTGCCCTACACCCAGCTGACGGCAATGCCGCACTCGCACCCGACCGTGTTGGGGGCTGCCAATATGCGCGGCTCCACCATTCCGGTGATCGACATGGCGATGGCGGTGGGCTATCGCCCCATCAGCAAGGAGGAGATGCCCCACTGCTTCATCATCATTACCGACTGCCGCCGCACCCTGGTGGGCTTTCTGGTACGGGGCATCGACAAGATCACCGAGTGCAACTGGCGCGATATCGAATCGCCACCCGCCTCCCTCGGCCACAATGTGTTCGTAACCGGTGTGACCCGGGTCAATGACCAGCTGATCCAGCTGCTGGATGTGGAGCTGATCCTCTCCCGAGTCTATCCGGATGATCCGAGCCACCTCTATCCGGTACTGACCGATGTGCAGCGGGAACGGATCAAGCCGATGCGGATCCTGCTGGTCGATGACTCTTCGGTCGCTCGCCGTCAGCTGATGGCAGCCCTCGACTACATCAATATCCCCTATGAGGTCTGCATCAATGGCAAGGATGCACTGACCCTGATGCAGACGCGGGCGAGCCAGAAGACCCCGATCGACATTCTGGTGAGCGATATCGAGATGCCGGGGCTCGATGGTTATGAGCTGGCCTTCGAAGTGCAAAGTGACAGCAAACTGGCGGGGGCCTACATCATCCTGCACACCTCCCTCTCCAGCGAGATCAGCGTGGAACGCGCCCATCAGGTGGGTGCTCATGAGGCGCTGACCAAGTTCGAGGCCAATGAGCTGATCCAGGCCATGCTGCGCGGCGCCGAACATCACGATCGCCTGCTGAAATAAGCCAATGACTGGCGGGAGGAACACGCCTCCCGTCCTCCTTATCTTCGACCCAGACCGACTGACCCCATGCTGACCGAGAGCCACTTCCACGCCCCCTGGTGGGCACGCAATCCTCATCTGCAGACCATATTGCCCAAATGGCTGCGCCGCCCCCCTGCCCGTTTTGTGGCGGAGCGGTTTGAACTGCAGGATGGGGACTTTGTCGACCTCGCCTGGAGCGGGGAAGTCAGCCTTGATGAACGGCCGCTGATAGTGGTGTTTCACGGGCTGGAGGGAAGCATTCACTCCCACTATGCCAAGGGATTGTTCGCCCACCTGCAGCAAGAGGGCAGAGAGGCTGTGCTGATGCACTTTCGCGGTTGCAGCGGCGAGCCCAATCGCCACCTGCAGGCCTATCACTCCGGCGCCATCGGTGATGCGCAGGAGCTGATTGCCGAGCTGAGCCAGCGCTTCCCGGGCAAACCGCTGGTCGCCATCGGCTTTTCACTGGGTGGTAATATGCTGGTCAATCTACTGGCGCGGGCCTGTCCTGCGGCATTGAAAGCGGCGGTGGTGGTCTCGGCCCCGCTGCAACTGGCGAGCTGCGCCGAGCGGGTCAATCAGGGCTTCTCGAAGGTCTATCAGAACTATCTGCTACGCACCATGCGCCGCAACCTGCTCAACAAGATCAGCCAGCAGCAGAAAGCGAGTGAACGCTGGCAACCTCGACAAGTGGAGCAAATTGCCACCCTGCGCGATTTTGACGAGCTGGTTACCGCGCCGCTGCACGGCTTTCACAGCGCCAACCACTACTACCAGAGCTGCTCGGGACTACCGCTGCTGGCTCAGATCCCCATCCCTACCCTTATCCTGCACGCCGCCGACGATCCCTTTATGTCACGCGCGGTCATTCCCCGGCCAGAGCAACTCTCGCCCACGGTGCGCTATGAGTTGAGCCAGCGTGGCGGCCATGTCGGCTTTCTGCACGGCACGCCCTGGCGGCCACGGTTTTGGCTGGATGAACGGATCAGTCGCTGGATTGCCGAACATAGTCACTCTGCAACACAGAACTGATTGCGTCCCAACTCCTTGGCCCGATAGAGCGCCTGATCGGCCCGCTCCAGCAACTGGCTCGCCCCTTCGCCGGACACATTGCTGGCAATCCCCTGACTCACCGTCACCCAGGGGGCAACATCGGACGCCAGATGCTCCAGCCGCAGGATGGCCAAGCCATCTTGCAGCCGCTGCGCCACGCTGGCCGCCGCCTGACGGTCGGTATTGGGCAGCAGCAGCACAAACTCCTCCCCGCCATAGCGGGCCACCAGATCAGATGGTGTGCGTACCGCACGGTTGAGCGCTTGTGCCACCTCCTTGAGGCACATATCCCCTACCTGATGGCCATAGTGGTCGTTGAAGCGCTTGAAATAGTCCACATCGATCAGGATGAGCGATAGCGGAGCGCCGCTCTCCTGGCTATGGGCCAACGCGCGATCCAGCTCGATATTGAAATGCCGCCGGTTGGCGACACCGGTCAGAGGATCTTGCTTGGCGAGCAGATCAAGTTGGCGCAGCAGCATCAGATTTTCATGCTCTCGCATGATCGCCAACTCAAACCAGCGGTGCAGCATGCGGCGGCCGACCTCCAGCGCAATCACGCCAAACAACACGCCAAGCAGGTAGATCTGGGGAAAATCGACGCGTAAAAAGAGTTCCAACCCCACACCCACCGTCATCGGGCCCAAGAGATAGCCATAAAAAACCTTGCGATCGGGATAAAACGCGATGAGCGCGGCCAGCAGGTTGAGCCGCATGATCCCGTTGGCATAGCTGACCCCTCCCCGCAGCTCCACCTGACCAATCGTATAGATATGCAGCGTCCAGAGTCCGCCCCATAGCACCATCACCAGTGCAGCCATCCGTAACCAGAGGCGGTCCTGCAGATGGTCACAAAACAGGCTGACAACAGGTAGCAGCAATAGCACCACCATGACCAGGGCCAGCTCACTCTGAAAGCGCCAGGGCAAGCTGTCATCACTGGCTAGCCCGACCTGGCTGTAAACCTCGTAGCGTATCGAAAGAAACAACACCACCAGCCAGTTCAACAACCAGAACCACACCATGCCTCGGGCAATCGCCTCTCGACGGGCGCTATCCAGATGCTCAGTCAGGGTTAACGGCGCGCTGCGCTGCGCTTCAGACAACATCTCTCAGACTCCGGTGAAAAGCTAAAAAGTGATTGCATTCGCGGAATTCAACACAACAATAGCCTGACGATCACCTCTTTTGCTGTGAGACCTTTAAATGATCATTCCCTGGCAAGAACTGGACGGCGACACCCTGACCAACCTGATCGAACACTTTGTGTTGCAGGAGGGAACAGAATATGGAGAACAGGATGTACCGCTTGGCGTCAAAGTCGATGCAGTGAGAGAACAATTACAGCAAGGCAAAGCTGTCATCGTCTATAGCGAGCTGCACGAATCGGTGAATATCGTGATGAAAGACCGCTTCATCGAGCAGTCTTGACCCAACCGCAATCCGGACCTTATAACGGAATTCCCAAGGAAGAGAGAATCCCATGTCGGCCAAGCACCCCATTATTGCCGTTACCGGTTCGTCCGGAGCCGGCACCTCCACCTCCACCAACGCCTTTCGCTCCATGTTCCATCAACTGGGATATACCGCGGCGGTGGTGGAAGGTGACAGTTTTCACCGCTACACCCGACCGGAAATGGATGTAGCGATCCGCAAGGCGCGCGAACAGGGGCGTCATATCAGCTATTTTGGCCCTGAGGCCAATGACTTCGGGCTGCTGGAGAGCTTTTTTCAGGGCTATGGGCAGGATGGCAATGGCCAGTATCGCCGCTACCTGCACAGCTTTGACGAGGCGGTGCCCTTCAACCAGATGCCCGGCACCTTCACCCCCTGGCAGCATCTGCCCAGCAATACCGATCTGCTGTTTTATGAAGGGCTGCACGGCGGTGTGGTCACCGAGGATCACAATGTGGCGCGCCACGTGGATTTTCTGATAGGCGTGGTACCCATCGTCAACCTGGAGTGGATCCAGAAGCTGATCCGCGATACCTCGGAGCGAGGGCATTCCCGCGAGGCGGTGACCGACTCCATCGTTCGCTCCATGGATGACTACATCAACTTCATCACCCCGCAGTTCTCGCGCACCCATATCAACTTCCAGCGAGTACCAACGGTGGATACCTCCAACCCCTTCAGCGCCAAGGTGATCCCGAGTCTGGACGAGAGTATGCTGGTGATCCGGTTTCGCGGTATCAAGCAGGTGGATTTCCCCTACCTGCTGTCGATGATCGATGGCTCATTCATGTCGCGGATGAACACCATAGTGGTGCCGGGTGGCAAGATGGGCTTTGCGATGGAGCTGATCCTGCGCCCGCTCATCCAGCAATTGATCGAAACCGGCAAAATAACCTGATTCAAAGGAGTTCACGATGCGGCTTGCTTATCTCTCTGTGGCACTGCTCGCCCTGCTTGGCGGTTGCAGCAGCGGGCCAGCGGCCCCCACGCTGGAGTCCGGCACCATGCTGGTTCGCCCGATGGGCAACTGGACCTATGGTGCAACCCCGCACTACGCCCTGGCCGAACAGTATCAATTTGCCGGTGAGTTGGCGGAAGGGTGGCTGGAACCGATGCAGCAGGCGGTAAGCCGGGAGCTCAATGGCAAGGGGTGGCAGAGTGCACCGCTCGACGAGGCGGATCTGTGGGTCGCCATCGGCGTCGCGGGCGGCAAGGATATGAGTGACGGCGAGATTTTCGCGCGCCTTGGCATGACGCCCGGGGTATATGCCTCGGCCAACCAGCGCAAAGGGTCGCTGGCCATCGTGCTGCTCGATCGCAAAACCCAGAAAGCGGTCTGGAGCAGCATCATCCAGCTGACCAGCGACGTGAGCATTGCAGATAGCCAGCGCCAGGCTCTCAGCCAGCAGCTCGCGGCCGAGCTGCTCCATCGCGTCCCCACCAACTAGCGCTTGTTTAGTGATAACGGATGGATAGAAAAACGGCTTGCCTCCCGGCAAGCCGTTTTTTGTGGTCTCAACCTCTTGACCCAATCCGGCCTAGGCCAGACTCGGGTACAAAGCCGCACACCTTCAGCTATCTGTGGTCACTTATTTAAGCGTACAGGTCAGCAGCGTCACCCCTTTCTGGGTGAGGAGAGCTTGTTTCTCTTGATTCCAGAAGGTGGTCAGGCCGTCAGAATATTTGGCGCCAGACTCTGACTCCACACGCGCCAGCTTGTGGTAAACCCCGGCATAGGGGAACTGCACCATGTCAGCCTGAGCATCATAGGTAACGGCCAGCATCTCTTCGCCACACTGGTATTGGCTGTATTGATACTGGGTAGGTTGCGGGCTGCTGCACGCCGCCAGACCCAAAAGGGGAAGCAGAGCGATCAATTTTTTCATTGCACTTTCCTTATGTAATGGCTTTATGTCATGGCCTTGTGCAGTGGCCTTACGTAACGGCCTTATGCCAGGGTACCAATGAAACTATCGTTATCAAGCTTCAACAATTTGATAACTATGGGTAATTTGTACCGCTTTTTCCAACATCAGGGAAACAGAACAGTATTTTTCCATCGACAGATCCACCGCTCTGGCCACCTGTTTCTCTGCCAATCCCTTGCCCGTCACCACGAAGTGCAGATTAATCTTCTCGAAAACCCGGGGCACGCTATCGACCCGTTCGCCACTGACATCGACATGGCATGCGGTCACCGACTGGCGCGCTTTTTCGAGGATGGAGACCACATCAATGGAGCTGCAGCCACCGACCGCCAGCAGGATCATCTCCATCGGGCTGGCCCCCTCACCGGGGTTGGCACCATCCAGGATCACCTTGTGACCGGATTCACTCTCACCCACAAACTTCATCCCTTCCACCCAGCTGACCTTGGCTTTCATCTCGCACACTCTCCTGTTAATCATGATGATGGATCCCTAGCATAACCCAGTCGCTTATCTCTGCCGAACAGGGGGAGTTGGGATGGAAATAGATCAAAATCAACATCTCCGACCTCTATCTTCCCTAGAATGGCCGAAGCGGCGCAGCAGGCATTACTCAAAGGGCTCTGTCAAAAGCCCGCAAAGCCTTGTCAGCACAGGCAAAGGCTCTTATCCTACTGCGACTAATACAAGGAATGGCAAGATTGGCAGCTTGCCCGGACGCACAAGTCCATAAAAAGACACTACAGAGGAATTCTCATGGTCATTGGCAAACCGCAAAGCGATCCCACCCTGGAATGGTTCTTGTCGCACTGCCACATTCATAAGTATCCCGCCAAGAGCACCCTGATCCATGCGGGTGAAAAAGCGGAGACCCTCTACTACATCGTCAAGGGCACTGTGGCCGTCTTGATCAAGGACGATGAGGGCAAAGAGATGATCCTCTCCTATCTGAACCAGGGGGATTTCCTGGGCGAGATGGGGATGTTCGAGGAGAACGAGAACCCCGAGCGCTCCGCCTGGGTTCGCGCGAAAGGCTCTTGCGAAGTGGCAGAGATCTCCTACAAGAAGTTCCGCCAGCTGATCCAGGTCAACCCGGACATTCTGATGCGTCTCTCTGGCCAGATGGCCAAGCGCCTGCAACACACCAGCCAGAAAGTGGGTAACCTCGCCTTCCTGGATGTGACCGGCCGGATCGCCCAGACCCTGCTCAACCTGGCCAAACAGCCGGATGCCATGACCCACCCGGATGGCATGCAGATCAAGATCACCCGTCAGGAGATCGGCCAGATCGTCGGCTGCTCCCGTGAAACCGTGGGCCGCATCCTGAAGATGCTGGAAGAGCAGGAGCTCATCTCTGCTCACGGCAAGACCATTGTGGTATTTGGCACTCGCTGATGACCCGTCCGCAGGCCTGACTGAGGCCTTGGGATAAAAAAGGCTGCTACGGCAGCCTTTTTTGATCCTCTCCCCTATAATCCCGAACGCCCTTCACTGTTCCGGCATTCGCCCAGAGAGTTACTATGCACCTTCAATGTCCCCGCTGCCGCAGTCCGCTCCATCTTCATGAAGCCTCCCAGGGGCGTTATTGCGACAACAAGCATCACTTCGATCCGGCACCGGAAGGTTATCTGGATCTCATCCCCGGCAAGAAAAACCCCAAAGACAGCGACAGCCGTGCCCTGATGCGCGCCAAGCGCCATTTCCTGGAAGCCGGCCACCAACTGCCGCTGGTTGAGGCCATGGCCGGCCTGCTCGCTCCGCTGGCCCCACAAGAGCTGATCCATCTTGGGTGCGGTGAAGGCTACTACTGTCGCGCGCTGGCAGAGCGCCTGCCCGGCTGGCAGTTTGCTGGGGTTGATATCGCCAAGAACACCATCTTTGCCGCCAAAAAAGCGCAGCCGGACGGCCAGTTTGTCATTGCCGATCCCGCCCGTGCGCCGCTACAACCAGGCTCGGTTCAGGTGTTGCTGGTCAACGATCTCAAGGTCAAGACCGAACAGCTGGTCAGCTGGCTGGCCCCCGGTGGCTATCTGCTCTATCTGCAGCCGGGCCCCCGTCATCAGTGGCAACTGCGGGTCAGCCTCAACCCGGTGAGCATGGAACACCCCCTCAGCTGGCCAACCCTCGGCGGCCTCAATCCGGTGACTCAACAACGCTGCCAGTTCAGCCTCACCATGGATCAGGCCATGCGCAGCTTTATTCTGGAGACCAGCCGTCTTGGCTGGCGGGCAACCTGTGAGCAGCGTCACGCTTTCGCTCAACAGGGCCCGAATGAACTGGAACAGGATCTGCTGCTGACCCTGTGGCAAAAGCCCATCTGATCACTGGGGGGGGAGCCTTGCAAGGCTCCCGCCCCGTTTTTCCCGCCCCGCCCCATTCTCCCCTGTGTGATATAGCTCACAACTTGAGCCATCGACCTTGTTGCTCAGAACAGTCTTGATGTCAAAAAAGTCACTAGAAAATAATTCATTGAATTTAATCTCTTTTTATCTTGTCAAAAACCGTCACATCCAGTCTTGATAACGACCTCGCCACCTCAATTAAACAACGATGGATTCAGCCCCAGTCAAGGTTGGGGCGCCTACCGTGTGGCTATCGGACCATTTCCGATTTCACAGAACCGACAACAAGTTCGGAAGTGTTTACATCAGAGGAATAACGCATATGAAGAAGTCTGCACTGACTATTGCCATCTCCAGCCTGCTGCTGGCGAGCGGCGCCCATGCTGCTACCGTTTACAACCAGAACGATACCAAGCTGGAGATCGGTGGCCGTGCTCAGGGCATGTACTACGGCACTGACGACAACGGTTCCGAAGGTGACCAGAGCTATTTCCGTGTAAACATGCGCGGTGAGACCAAGATCACCCCTGAGATGAAGGCGTTCGGCTTTGCCGAGTACAACCTGCCGACTTCCGGTTCTGACAACGACGAGCTGCGTTATGCCTATGCCGGCATCAAGCACGATCGTTTCGGCGCATTCAGCTACGGTCGTCAGGATGGTCTGTTCCGCATCGTGAACGACTACACCGACGTACTGCCCGAGTGGGGCGGTGACGGCCTGGGCAAAGGCACCGAAGTGTTCGGTACCGGCCGTACCAACGGTCTGGCCCAGTACCTGTACACCTACAATGGCCTGACCCTGGGTGCCCAGTTCACCGGCAACAATGATCCGCAGAATGCTGGTCGTTCTGACCAGACCGTCACTCTTGATGACAATGGCACACCTTGGACCAATGATGACGTTACCGATAAATGGAACAAGAAGGGTTCCAAAGAGGGCTTTGCTGTAGCAGCCTCTTATAACTTCGATATGGGTCTGGGTTTCTCTGCAGCCTACAATCAGGCTGGCAAGACCGATGAGCAAGCTCGCTATGCTGCCTTCGGTGGCGACAAGGATGCCAAGCTGATGGGCTTTGGTGCCAAGTACGCTGTGGGTGACCTCTACCTGGCTGCTACCTATGCGCACGGCGAGAACCACCTGTATATCGGGAATGGCTTCAACGGCTACGCCGAGAAGCACGACGGTTACGAAGCTGTAGCCCAGTACACCATCGGCAAGTTCAAGCCTTCTCTGGCCTACCTGCGCACTGACGTGAAAGATACCGCTCACGGTATCGATGACACCTACACCGAGTACGTATCTATCGGTGCCTGGTACAACTTCACCGAAAACTTCAACGCCTACGTTGACTATAAGGTCAACCTGCTGGATTCCGTTGCTGACTCTACCAGCAAGCTGGGCCAGAACACTGACGACGTAGTCGGTGTGGCTCTGCAGTACAACTTCTAAGTAATTGGAAGTCAGTTATACCCTGTGATACCAATGTCTACTGTTTGAATTACTTCCGGCCGCTCTGCGGCCGGTTTTTTTATTGCGCCTTTTCAGCACCTTGCATATAACTATCGAGCGGATTGCTGGCAATATCCGCGCCGTTGACAAGGAGATATTCAGGGATGAGAAAAGTGCGCGGGAACATAGACTGGCAACGCGGATGGCTGCTGTTGCCACTGCTGTTGATATCGCTCATCTGGAGCAGCACGGCAGATGCCAGCTGGGATCAGAGCCTCTATCGTCAGCTGGGTCTGGCCGGCAAGCTGGATAAACAGACCTTTCGTCAGGCACTCAACAGTTATCAAACCGTGCGCCACAAACGCAAACCCATTCTCACAATCATCGATTACAGCAAGCCATCCACCCAGCGCAGACTGTTTGTCATCGATATGAAACGCCACAAGCTGCTCTATCACACTTGGGTCAGTCATGGCCGCAACTCAGGTGAACTGGCAGCAAAACACTTTTCCAACCAGCTCAACTCCCGCCAAAGTTCCCTCGGCGTCTATCGCACTGCAGAAACCTATCTGGGCAAGCATGGCTACTCCCTGCGGCTGGACGGGCTCAGCCCCGGCAAGAACAACAATGCCCGCAAGCGTGCCATTGTGGTACATGGCGCCGCCTATGCCAGCCCGACCCATCTGCGCAAATATGACAAGCTGGGCCGCAGCTGGGGTTGCCCCGCCCTGCCCAAAGAGCAGGCCAGGGCCATCATAGATACCATCAAGGGGGGGAGTGTCATCTACGCCCACGGCTAGCGGGCACAACACCAGAAAACGCAAGGCCAGCAATCGCTGGCCTTGTTTGTTACGCTTTTCACTCTAAACGTGGCGCGTTATTGGCGCACCACCAGTACCGGACAGGGTGCATGACGCACCACAGACTCGGCGACACTGCCTACCAGCAGATGGCTGATACCGGAGCGACCGTGGCTGCCCATCACGATCAGCTCAACCTCATCCTCCTTGGCCTGAATGACAATTTCATCGGCGGCGCGGCCAAAGCGAATATCAAAGGTGGCCGGGATCGGCAGGGTGGCAACCAGCTCTTTGAGCTGGGTTCTGGCCTGACGCTCCATCTCGTGGGTTATCTCGATGGCCGTCATATGAAGGATCTTGTAACTGTCAAAACCGTGTAGTTGATCAACCACGTGGATCAGCTTGAGCTGGGCCTGATGGCTCTGTGCCATGAAAACGGCATAGTCGAGTACCGCGCGAGACATTTGGGAAAAATCGACTGGACAGAGCAGAGTCTTGATCGATGGCATAATGCAGTCTCCTCTACTGATTGGGGGTGCTATTGAATCTTTACTCAATCATAACGATCCGACCGCAAATAACCCTCGACCCTGTCGCAAAATGGAGATGCGAGATGTTTTCTCCGCCCGCTGCGATCAATGCATGGTATAAATCAGGTGATAAATGCTCTCCTCACCCCTGCGAGGATAATGCTGACCATGCTGCGCATCGCTTGTTTGCTGCTTTGCTCTCTGTGTGCGATCACCCACGCTCGCACAACCGATATCCACGTCTATTGCGATGGCTGGCCCGGTTTCTGCCAACCGGATGGCCGCGGTATCTATCTCGATCTGGTGCGAACCATTTACCAACCCCACGGCTATCAGATCGTGCCCCATATCGTGCCCTACAAACGCGCCGTCGCCATGGTAGCCAGGCAAGAGGGGGATATGGCGATGAGTGTCTATCGGGACGAGCTCAAGGGGGTCAAACAGCCCCATCAGCCAGCCTCCGCAGATGATGTGACCGTCTTCATGCTCAAGCAGTGGCAGCCGCAATGGCGGGGAGAGCGCAGTCTGGAAGGCGAGACCGTCCTCTGGCGGCGAGGATGGGTGCTGGATAAATATCTTCCGGTCACCATGCGATGGCACGAGATCGACAACCATGAGATGGCCCTGCAGCTGATTGGCAAGGGGCGCTATCGCTATTACCTGACCGCTGGCGTGCTCCATGCAGCCGATGAGACCCCGGCCAATATATACCGCACCATTTTGCGCTGGATACCGACTTACCCCATTTTTGCCGATACCGAGCAGGGCGACCGGCTACTGCTGCTGTGGGATCAGGAGATGGTGAATCTGATCCGTCGCGGCACGCTGGCCGAGATATATCGCCGTTATCACCTCTATGACTACTACCGCGACTTTCTCGAGGAGCAGGCGGTCAAGGCCGGCGAAAACTGATCCCACCATAGGGGGAAAGAGAAGGATGCCGCAGCCCCGTCAACCGCGGCCACCGCCAGCAACCAGTCTATGAGCAACACCGTTTCCATTACGGTTTGATTGACCGTGGCCACGCCACAACTCAGGGTTGCCGGAACCCCTTCGCCAAGCGGTCATAGAGGATCACATTAACCGAGGCGGCCAGATTCATGCAGCCCTGGGTCGGCACATAAACCACATCTTTCACCGCGCCATAGAGGGCAGGATCGAGCGTGCCATCCTCCGGCCCGAAGATATAAAAAGCCCGTTCCGGATGGACATAGTCGGGGAGCGGCGTGGCGCCATCGATCAGATCGACCACCACGGGCACGCATCCCTGCGGGATAAACGCCATCAGATCATCCACCCCGAGCAGCGGGATCTTCTCCACCATCTGCTTGGTATCGGTGGCAAAGCGGCGCGCCAACTCGAAACGGTTGCCGGTGTAGTAGACCTCGTCCACCCCGTAGCAGCCCGCAGCCCGCATCACGGAGCCGACATTTTCCGGGGACTTGGGATTGACCAACCCCACGCAGCAGAATGCACTCTTTTCCATCATCTCTCCTCATCTTGCGGCGGCCATTATAAGCCGTTGCAGGGCCACCGACCCGTTAAAAGTCCCCTCCCCAGCTAAACCGCTTGCCAACCCAGCTTTGAATGTCGATTTTTTGTGCGCAAGCCGACAAATTTTGTACAAGCCGATAGCCAGCAAACGTTTCCCAGCAATAATAGACAAACGTTTGTAAATGGATGTTTGTCTATGACTGAGCGTGAACAAGAGATCCTAGCCCTGCTGCGTCAGGATCCCATGATTGCCCAGCAGGAGCTGGCCGATCGCCTCGGCATCAGCCGCTCTGCGCTGGCCAGCCACATCTCAAGCCTGATCCGGCAGGGATATGTGCAAGGCAGAGGTTATGTACTGCGAGAAGGCCCTTACGTGGTGGTGATCGGCGGTGCCAATATGGATATTTGCGGCACCAGCCACGACAACCTGCAGCTTGGCGACTCCAACCCGGGCAAGGTACGCACCTCGGCGGGCGGCGTTGGCCGCAATATCGCCGAGAATCTGGCGCGGCTCGGCAGCGACACCCGGCTGCTAACAGCGGTCGGCAACGACCAGTATGGCCACCATCTATTGGAAGTAAGCCAGCGGGCCGGCGTCGATGTGCGCCAGACTCTGGTGCTCGATGGTCACACCACCTCCTGCTATCTCAGCCTGCATGATGGCAGCGGCGAAATGAGCTGCGCCATCAATGACATGACCATCATAGAGCAGCTCACCCCTGCCCGCCTGACCCCCCTTGCAGGCTTTCTCGGCGGTGCCCGGCTTTGGGTGCTCGACACCAATCTGGCCATCCACACCCTCGACTGGCTGTTCGAACGACAGGGGGAGCACGCCATTTTTGTCGATACCGTCTCGGTGGCCAAGGTGGAGAAGATCCGCCCCATGCTCGGCAAGATCCATACCCTCAAACCCAATCGAAGCGAAGCCGAGCAGCTGTGCGGCATGACCATCGCCGGGCCCGAAACCTGGCCCATGGTGGCCGCCTGGTTCCACCGCGCCGGGGTCAAACGACTGTTCCTCAGTCTGGGTGAACAGGGGATCTTCTACAGCGATGGCGAGCAACAGGGCCACCTGCCGGTGCTGGGCAGTCCGGTGCTCAACGTCACCGGCGGCGGGGATGCCTTTATGGCTGGTCTCGCCCACGCCTGGCTGCAAGAGCTCGACATAGCCCAAACCACCCGCTTTGCCCTGGGCTGCGCCGCCCTCACCGTCAATTGTTCCGATACCGTTTTTTCCGGTCTGAGCAAGACCGCCGTTGACCGCATACTGGAGGAATACTCATGCTGAACGCTTACCTCGATATCCAACCGGAAGTGGCTGCCGCACTGGCTGCCGGCAAACCGGTGGTCGCCCTCGAATCCACCATCATCTCCCATGGCATGCCCTATCCGCAGAACGTGGAGACGGCCCGTCAGGTGGAGCAAGTAGTGCGCGATAACGGCGCCATTCCGGCGACCATCGCCATCCTCGACGGCCGCCTCAAGGTGGGTCTCGATGCGGGTGCACTGGAAGCGCTCGGCCGGGCAGGCCACAGCGTGACCAAGTGCAGCCGCCGCGACATTCCGTTCGTACTGGCGCGCAAGGGTATGGGGGCCACCACGGTCGCCTCGACCATGATCATCGCCGCCATGGCGGGGATCCGGGTCTTTGCCACCGGCGGTATCGGCGGGGTACATCGCGGTGCGCAAGAGACCTTCGATATCTCCGCCGATCTGCAGGAGCTGGCGCAAACGCCAGTGGCCGTAGTCTGCGCCGGAGCCAAGTCGATCCTCGATATCGGGCTGACGCTGGAGTATCTGGAGACCCAGGGCGTGCCGGTGATCGGCTATCAAACCGAAGAGCTGCCCGCCTTCTACACCCGCGAGAGCGGCTTCAAGGTCGATTATCGCCTCGATACCCCGGCAGCCATCGCAGAGGCGCTGCGCCTCAAGTGGGAGCTGGGACTGGCGGGCGGCGCCGTGGTGACCAACCCCATCCCGACCGCACACGCCATGCCGAAAGCCGATATCGACGCAGCCATTGCCCAAGCGCTGTGTGAAGCCGATGAGCAGGGGATCAAGGGCAAAGCGTCAACCCCCTTCCTGCTGGCCCGTGTCTGTGAGCTGACTGGCGGCAACTCGCTCGCCGCCAACATCCAGCTGGTACTGAACAACGCGGCCCTCGGCGCCCGGATCGCTGCCAGCCTCTGATCGCACGCCGATACCTCGCCATGTAAAAGAGGGCCTGACGGCCCTCTTTGTTGTGTTTGCTATCTACTGCGCTATTGCAACACAGTGTTATTGCAGTACCACGCGTCCATTGAGCGGTTGCACTGGCCGGTTGTTGGGATAGTGCATCACCGCCTTGAAGGCGTCGATCTGGGCCTGACTGACCTCGACTGGCTGCTTCATCACCAGCCAGCGCACTCCTTCCGAGCAGGGAGGCGTAGTAAGGGAACCACTGAAGCGATAGTAGTCACGATTCTCGGGCAGCAGTTGCTCAGCAGAGAGCGGCGCCTTGAGGGCCTGGATCTCCCCCACCTTGGCAGGTAGTTCACTCCAGGCAGCCGCCAGCACCGGATTGGCCTTGCCAGCCTCGAACATCACCGCCACCACAGCGATCTCTCCCTTGTCACTGACATGCACCAGATGCCCTTCCAGCGGATAGGATTTGCCCTCGATGAGGTTTTCACTCGGGGCGTGGAAGTGAAACTGCTTTAGTTCAAACGTGGTGCCATCGAGTTGCAAGGTGCTGCCCGGGGCATAACCGACCTGCACGGTATGACCGTTGTTGACCACTGTGTTGCCACCCGCCTGATAGTGGAGTACCAGCGGGGCCAGTTTGGCCTCGACCAATCCGCTCAGGTCAACCGGCGACTGATTGCTGCCCGCACACTGGCCAAACTCAGGGGTCAGCTTGGCCCAGTGGGCAGGCCCCGCCTCACCGCTATATTCCCAATGGGGAGTGGCAGCAAACACGACAGGGCACAGCAACAGGGAGCAGGCCAACAGAGACTTTCTCATCATACATCCTTATCTTGATTGAAAAGCACGACCATCCCCTCCCCCGGATAGCGGGGCATGCAGAGATGGCATATCAGATACGCGGAATACAGAGCATCGGAGCGACTTTCTAATGGTAACGAGCACGGGTTGGTCAATCGGTTTGACCGCGGTTCAATACAGAGTCGTTTGGCAAGTATATGGTGAGGGATCGGCAGATACAGTGGAAGAGGGAGAAATTAATCAGCCAGCTATCCACTCATCGTCTGGCAGGCGCGGGGCAAGGTTCAGGGAGTCACGCTTTCATAACAACTATCAATCACAACCATCGCGGGAGTCCGGGCTCCCGCGATGGTTGCCGATAACGGCAATTAACGGTCGCGATTCAACGCGATCAGACGATCAAGGATCGCTTCACCATCGGCACGCAAACCGTTGTGCTCATACTCATTGGTGATCCAGGCGAGACTGTTGCCAAGGCCACGCAGGGTTTCGCGACTGTAGTCAAACTCCACATACATATCCTCGGCATAGACGGCGCAGGCTACCGGCACCTGGTTGCGGGCCAGCTGGGCCGGGTCATAGAGCGCCCCCCAGTCCGCCTTGTTGGCCAGCAGATGGGCCGCCTCTTTCAGGGGCAGCAACTCGCGGAACTGCTCGAACATCCAGGGGTAAACCATCTCGCCGGTGAAGGCGAAATCCTTGCCGGGTGCCCAGTTCACCGCAGGAAACTCCCCTCTGACCCGATCCGCCGCCCAGCGAGTCGCCTCCCCTTCGGCGTAGATAGCCTCGTGCAGAATGGCAAACAGCGGGTTGGTATTGAATGGCTGCATGCTCTGCACCTGATAGAGAAAGGCCGGGCTAAGCTTGTCGCCGATAAAGGCCTCTTCCAGCAGGTAATAAAGCTCCTCAAAGGCACCCGTAGCACCGAGATCCAGCCCTTGCTGCTGGAACTGCTCCACCGTCAGGCGCTGGCCGTTGGGCAGCCGCACATCGTGCTGGTGCAGATGGTTGGCCAGCCGGTTGGCAATCCCCTGAGCGTGGGGGAAGCGGGCGAAGAAAGCACGGTTCTTGTCGGCCACCCGCTGATAGGTAGCACGGTAAACCTCCTCGGCACTGCGGCCGATCGGCGCGATACCGCCGGTGATATAGACCTCCCGCAGACTGTCAGGGAAAAACGATAGATAGGTCAGGCAGCAAAAACCGCCAAAGCTTTGCCCCAGCAGGCTCCAGCGATGCTTGGGGCTGAACTCCTGCCGGATGAACTCGGCATCTTGCACTATGCTGTCGGCGCGAAAATGGCCGAGATACTCCGCCTGCTCGGTCGGGGTCATTTTGGCCAGACTATGCCCGTGGATGGGGCTCGACATCCCGGTGCCACGCTGATCCAGCAGCAGCACTCTGAACTCCTGCAACGCCCGCTTGAGCCAACCACTGTTGGCCGTCGGGCGCGGTGCCCCGAATCCCGGCCCACCTTGCAGAAACAGCAGCCAGGGCAACTTCTCATCGAGCTTGTCTTTACGGCAGAGGGTACGGGCAAAGAGGGTAATGCTGTCACCATCCGGCTCATCATGATCGAGGGGAACAGTAAAAAAGTGCGGCTCGCAATGAATGCCGTCCAGTACATAGCTCAAGGGGCTGTTCATCTGGGGTCTCTCCGTCAGGATGGGAACATCATTGACCCCATCATAGCCCCGCCCAGCCACAGGGTCACTCCGATTTTCCAAAATGTTAACAATGGCTTAAAGGTCGAAACATCACCCGACAAGCCGCTCTTCAACGGTGCTGAATTAATTGTTTTGCGGGGGAGATTGACGCCATGGCGCCATTCAACAAAGATGGCTCGCCTGCACAGGAGTACAGCCATTCAGGCCGAGAAAATGGATAAGGGAATGTGATGAAACCGAAGTGGATCAGGGCTAGAAAAAGAGAGAAGAAGCCATGCCCTGGCAGCATGCTGCAGACCGGAATGCTGCTGTTCAGTGCCACCTGTGGCGCAACGCTCTTTTTGGCGGCATGCAACAGCAATTAGAAATGAAAAAGCCCGCTCGATTGAGCGGGCTTTTCGAATTTGGCTCCTCCTACTGGACTTGAACCAGTGACATACGGATTAACAGTCCGCCGTT